>Ga0075891_103_pt1 | contig 23319 bp, 24 predicted proteins | sample RifGroA1_FD_68314 | JGI IMG/M metagenome (GOLD analysis project Ga0075891, IMG submission 68314) | Parcubacteria bacterium GW2011_GWA1_47_9
ATGCGAGTAAAATAACCGATCCAAAAATCATGCGTGCTGAAGCAACCGTGGTACTCGAAATATCTTTGAGCGCCTTTTTGGCAATAATATTTTCAACCGCCCACAAAATTGTTGCGCCAAGTATCATAAGCTCGCCAGCGTTGAAGCGAAAGCCCTTAAATCCTCCGATAAAAAAGTTTGCCGCAAATATCATGGCGATGCCTACAAGCTGCCACGCTGAAACTCGCTCTTTAAGAAACGGTATTGCAAGAATCATAACCCAGACGAAAAGCGTTTTATGAATGAGTCCGGCGTTGATCGCCGTTGTTTGCGCGAGTCCCGTAAAATAAAGTGCAAATGGTATTGATCCGCCGATAGCGCCGATAAGCACGAGGCGCGTCCATTGTGCGCCAGAAAGCCAGCGGATTTCGCCCGCACGCCGCGCGAGGATAACAATGCCAATGAGTAAGAGAGCAACAATGCTGTTTTTTAGCGTTGTATAAAGTACAGGGTCTTTAAGCGCCATGACCGCGATTTTTGTCAAAAAATTACTTGTGCCGGAGATTAATGCGGTTGTAAGCGCAAGAAATGTTGCAAAACGCAATGATTGATTTCTCATACATATATAATGGCGAATATGGAATACTGTGGTCAAGGCATGGCGTTACTCAAGAATCAGTGGTACACTAAAAAACATTATGAGACAGATCTTGGCTGTTACGATATTGCTTGCCGTAGCGGGATTTGCTGGTTTGGGTTTTTTTGTGATGAGCCACGAGGGAGCGCACGGGCATCACGGGTGCGTTGCTGCGAGTGCGCTTGGCACTGCTTGCCCTGATGCGGGCGATATTATCGGTTTTTTGGGTTTTCATGTTGGTGCGTTTAAGAGTTTTTCAAACGCGGTATTTACTGCGTTCTCTCTCATTGTGTTTACGGCTTTTCTATATATATTTGCTTGGCATGCGCGTATACGAGAGGCGCGTTTTTTGCTTGAACGCAAAATAGCCCTGGCTCGCGATGTATCGCTTGGATTTTTTGAAAAGCCATTTATTCAATGGCTTGCACTTCACGAAAATAGCCCGGCACTTGCCTGAAGCGCACGCAGAAACCTGTCTGTCGGCAGTTTTTGCGTGGCGCTCACAACCCTCGCTTTGAGGGATTTTATTTAGCAATTTTTAATTTTGTTCTATGAATCAGGCAAAAAATACTCTTCTTGGACTTGCGGCGATTCTTGTTGTCTTCAGCGGGATTGTGTGGATTTCAAATCGCAACTCTGGACAAACAGGTAACGCGGGTACCGCGACGGTGCTTCAAGGAAACGGGCGACTGGAAGCAAAAGAAACATCATACGATTTTGGGGAGGTTTCAATGGCAAACGGAAAAGTCACGCGCGCTTTTGAGGTTACAAACACAAGCGGTGAGACAGTAAACGTCAAAAAAGTTTACACGTCTTGTATGTGCACGCAAGCGCTCATTAAGTCCAGCGCCGGCCGCCAGTTTGGGCCGTTTGGCATGCCGGGGCACGGCGGCGCATCGCCGTTTGCGAATATAGATGTTGCGCCCGGCGAAACTGTTGCGGTGGAAGCGATTTTTGATCCTGCCGCGCATGGACCGTCTGGTGTTGGCGTTATAGACCGGGCAGTTTATCTCGAGACGAATTCAAAAGAGATGCCAAAGGTTGAGCTGACATTTCACGCGACAGTCACGCGATAGCGATATGGATCTTATATTCAGCGCGTCAATCATTGCAGCGTTCTTCGCGGGGATGGTTGCGCTCTTTGCGCCTTGCTGCATCACGGTGTTGCTCCCCGCATATCTTGCATCAGCATTTCGTGAGAAGCGCCATATCCTCAAAATGACGTTTGTGTTTTTTGCGGGTATTGCTGCAATTCTCATTCCGATCGGTTTGGGCGCCGCCGGGCTTGCAAAAATTTTCGGAAACTTTCACAACGAACTCTATATTGCGGGCGGCCTCCTGATGGTTGTGTTTGGTCTCGGCGCATTTCTTGGCAAGGGGATGACGCTCATTCCAATGCCGAAGCGCATGATGCCAAATATTGATATGGCAAGCAGCCAATCGGTATTTATGCTCGGGCTTTTTTCTGGAGCGGCGACTTCCTGCTGCGCGCCTGTGCTTGCCGGAGCCGTAACGCTCGCCGTAATTTCCGGCGTCTTCTGGAAAGCGCTTGTTGTTACTTTCGCCTACACATTTGGCATGACGTTTCCGCTTTTTGTCACGGCACTTATATATGATCGCTTCAAACTCGAGGAGTCACGCCTTATCCAAGGGAAGCTTTTTGAGGTGCGTGTCGGACAAAAAACAATCGCTATTCATTCCACGAATTTGCTTGCGGGCGGCGTGTTTCTTATTATGGGTGTTATACTCCTTATACTCGGCACTTCTGGCAATGCTTATTGGGCGCCCGAGTCGCAGGTTGCGATCGGCAATGCTCTTAACCGTTTGGCGAATGCGCTTGTAGAGGCGCTCATGCGAATCCCCGATGCGATATGGGGAGGTGTCATTATTGGCTTTTTCCTGTACCTTATGTATAGGGTCAGGAAATAATTAAAAAAATAAACTATTATGGATTTTATGGATCATGAAGTCGAGGAGGTGGAGGTAAAGGATATTGAACAGCAGCCGGCTCAAGAGGTTTCAGAAACATCAGAAATGCGAGACGCTCCAAATATCTGGAAATGGGTCGCAATTGGGTTTTTCGGCATTTTTCTCTTTACGCGCATTTTCGATGTCAACATATCGTTCAAGCCAGAATTTGGCGGCAGAGCATTTCTTGGTGGTAGTATCGTAAAAAACCAGAACAAAGATCAAAACGTAGGCGCCAGCGATATCGAAAAAGCTGTTCTTCCGAAAGATGGTATTGCACTGCCGATCCGCTGGGGAAATCTCGGCCGGCAGATGGCGGATACTGGTGTAATCGATTCGAAAAAGTTTGAGGAACTTTACGAAAGCCGCGGGGGGTTTAATGATGAGATGAGAAAAATGCTCTACGAGGATGGCAATGATACGATTGTAATGACTGAAGACAACGCACCATATCTTTTGAATCTTCTTTGGGCATTCGGGCTCGGAAACAAAAATGTTGTGCTTGAGCGCGGTCCGATTAGCGATCCTCAATATGGAGGGGCGGGTGGTTTTGCGGCAACGGGTGGCTGGACGCTTGCAGAGGGAAATCCAATGAACCATTTCAACGCGCACGAATTTGTACGACTCTCGCCCGATCAGCAAGCGCTTGTCGAGCGCGTTGCAAAAAATATTTATCGCCCCTGTTGTGGAAACTCGACATATTTTCCTGATTGCAACCACGGTATGGCGATGCTCGGACTGCTTGAGCTCATGGCGGCAAATGGTGTGAGCGAAGGTGACATGTATAAAGTGGCACTGCAAGTTAATGCGTATTGGTTTCCCGATACTTATCTGACGATTGCAAAAGTGATTCAAGATGGCGGCGGCGACTGGAACGCGGTAGATCCAAAAGCGATACTCGGCGCAGAATATTCAAGCGCGCAGGGCTTCCAGCGCATTCGCCAAAAAGTAGCTCCAGAGCAACCACGCGGCGGAGGTGGCTGTGGTGCGTAATGCGGTGTTTTATCCACAGGGTTGACACCACTTGACATAATATACCCCTGGGGGGTATACTGTGGCCATGAAAGAGATTGTTAAAAAGCGCGCGGTGCGGCGGCTCAAAATTGCCGAGGGGCAAGTTCGCGGGCTTTTACGCATGGTGGCCGAGGATAAATATTGCATTGATGTCATCAATCAGTCGCTTGCGGTCAAGGAGGCGCTTTCGAGCTTTGAAGATTTGATGCTCGAAAATCACTTATCGACGCATGTTGTAGAGCAGATGAAAAGCGGCAAGCGCGCGCTGGCGGTTAAGGAAATTTTATCTGTATATAAAATGTCACGGCGCAGGTAACCAGTACAAAGGTCGAATTTTATAAGATAATCTTAATCTATTATCATGCAACTCAATACAAAAAGTTTTGCACTGGCAACCGCAACAACAATGGGAATCATGTACGTGCTTTGCGTGCTTGTGGTTGCAGTAGCGCCCGATTTTGCACTTCAGCTTTTAGGGTGGGTCGCGCATATCGTCAATGTTGAAAAATTCACTGAAAATATGGCGCTTACGGCTGGCGGCATTGTTGTGGGGCTTGTGGAAGTTGTGGTATACGCATTTGTCGCAAGCTGGATTTTGGCCGAACTTTACAATAGGTTCTCAAGGGCGTAATTTATTTTTATGAAGATGCGATCAATCGCAAAGGGGCTTTTAGGATTCCTCTTGCTCCTTGGGTTTTACTTTCTTGTGGTCAGCGCAGTATCGGGCGCAAGTTTCGCTTTGGCGCAGTTTTTTGAAAGCTGGTATTGGATTTTGGGGCTTGCCGCTGGTTTTGGTATTCAGATCGCACTTTTCTCTTACATCCGGGCGGTACATCGCGCGCGTGTCTCGGGTACAGCTGTTGCGGTTTCGGGCACTACTTCGGGTGCGGCGATGATTGCTTGCTGCGCGCATTATCTTGTAAACATTTTGCCGATTATCGGAATTGCCGGCATTGCCACACTCATCGGTAACTATCAGACATGGTTGTTTGCAGTTGGGCTCGCATCAAATCTTATCGGGATTGGATATATGACAAAAAAGTTAACGGCTCACTAACATGCACGGTCAACACGAAAAACATAGCTCTTGGCACATAATTCTTTGCGCGCTTGCGGTGGGCGCCTCGGTTGCTTTTTATTTATTCGGCAATAGCGCCTCCGCGCCGGCTGTGCCGCAGGACGTAAAGCAAGCCGTTGTTCTTTTCGAAACCAAAGAAGATGAGCGTGGCGGCGTTACGTTTACGATAACGCCAAAAAACTTCGCGCAAGACGTGCCGAGCTGGGATTTTGAAGTTGTGATCGATAACCACACACGCGAGCTTTCGGAGGACATGCTTTCTGTAGCAACACTTATTGTCGACGGTGCTGAACCGCAAGAGCCGATCGTGTGGGATGGCGATGCGCCAACGGGCCATCATCGAAAGGGTGTTCTAAAATTTAAACCGATCGGCCCGGCGCCGAAATCATTCGAATTAAAAATCCAGAGCGTTGAAGGCGAGCGCTCGTTTTTGTGGCAGCTAAAATAAAATAGATATATGACTAAAAAAACTTTTAAAATTAGTGGAATGCATTGCGCCGGATGTGTCAGAAAGATCGAGTTGGCGCTTACGAAAACTACCGGCGTACATGCGGCTTCTGTTAATTTTGCAACAGAGTCGGCGCTGGTCGAGTTTGACGAACAGATTGTTTCTGAAATTGATCTTGCAAAAGCGGTCGAGTCTGTCGGCTATCGGTTAGATGTTGCTGCGGGCGAGACCGAAACCCTTTCGATAAAAGTTATTGGTATGGATTCGCCCCACTGCGCAATGATTGTGGAGGGAGCCCTGAAAAAACTCGATGGTGTTAAAAATACAGATGTAGATTTTGCAAATCAAAGGGTCAAGATTGTTTTCGATTCGTCCGTTTTATCTGTTGATACGGTTTTTAAGGTAATTACGGATGCCGGCTACAAACCAATCAAAGAGGAAGCGGGTACAGAGGATCTTTTGGATAAAGAAAAAATAGAACGCGAGAAGCAGCTGTCGGATCTCAAGCGCAAACTTTTTGTCGGCGGCGCGCTGTCAATTCTGATATTCTTTGGAAGTTTTCCTGAATGGTTTTCTTTTATGCCGAAATTTTTAAGCAACAACTGGATGCTTCTTTTGCTGACGACGCCCGTGCAATTTTGGGTCGGGTGGCAGTTTTACAGCGGGCTCAAGCTTCTCGTAAAATACCGCACTGCCGACATGAATACACTGATTGCAATCGGCACGCTGGCTGCGTATTTTTATAGTGCGGCGGTTACGATTTTTCCCGACTTTTTTACCGCGGGAGGAATAATGCCAGAAATTTATTTTGATACTTCGGCTATTATCATCGTTTTAATTCTTTTGGGAAAATATTTTGAAGTTTTGATGAAAGGAAGGGCGTCCGAAGCGATTAAAAAACTCATAGGCCTCCAGCCGAAAACAGCAAAGATTTTGAAAAATGGAAAAGAGATTGAAGTGCAAATTGCCGACGTAGTTGTAAGTGATCTGGTTGTGGTGAGGCCCGGCGAGAGGATTCCCGTTGACGGAAAAATTACAGAAGGCGATTCGGAGATTGACGAGTCGATGGTTACCGGCGAATCAATGCCGGTGCATAAGACCGTTGGGGGCGCGGTTATCGGAAGCACTATCAACAAATTCGGCACATTCACTTTCCGTGCGACGAAAATCGGCAAAGACACCGTGCTTTCGCAGATTATTAAAATGGTTGAGGAAGCGCAAGGGTCAAAAGCGCCAATTCAGCGTCTTGCTGATCTTGTTTCTTCATATTTTGTACCCGTTGTCATCGTCATTGCTATTGCAACTTTTGTCGTTTGGAATTTTTTCGGCCCCGTGCCGGCATTTAATTTTGCTCTAGTCAATTTCGTTGCCGTTTTAATCATTGCCTGCCCGTGTGCGTTGGGGCTCGCAACGCCAATGGCTATAATGGTTTCTTCCGGAAGCGCAGCATCGCGCGGCATTTTGGTAAAGGATGCGGCTTCCCTTGAGATTGCAAACAAAATCAACGCCATAGTGCTCGACAAAACCGGCACGCTTACGGAAGGAAAGCCCCAGCTAACCGATATTGTTGCTTTCGAGGGCGAAAACCAAAGAGAGGTTTTGCGCCTCGCCGCGTCTTTAGAGCAAAGATCGGAGCACTCTTTAGCGCAGGCGATTTTACATCACGCCGCGCATAAAGAAAAAGTTGAGTTATACAAGCTTGAAGATTTTAAGGCGATTTCCGGAAAAGGCGTGCGCGGATTTTTGCAAATAGAGTCCCAAAAAATCGAAGCGCATTTTGGAAACAGGGCCTTGGCGGCCGATATTGGGCTAAACACTGCGCCGTACGAAGATAAAATAAAAAAACTTGAAAGCGAAGGCAAGACGGTTATGATTCTTGCTGCGGATAAAAAGATAAAGGGGGCGCTGGCCGTGGCTGATGTTTTGAAAAAAGAATCAAAAGAGGCAATTTTGGCTCTGAAAAAAAGCGGCATAGATGTGTGGATGCTTACCGGAGATAATGATCGCACCGCTCGCGCAATCGCGCGTCAGGTGGAAATAGAAAATATAATGAGCGAAGTTTTACCGGATAAAAAATCTGAAAAAGTACGCGAGCTGCAGGCGCAGGGAAAAATTGTCGCCATGGTCGGCGACGGCATCAACGACGCGCCCGCGCTGACTCAAGCCAACGTCGGCATAGCGATGGGCGAGGGGACGGATATCGCGATGGAGTCAGCAAACATAACGTTGATGCGCGGCGACTTGATGCTAATTTACGAAACAATCGCGCTTTCCAAGCGGACGATGAGAATAATCAAGCAAAATCTCTTTTGGGCGTTTTTTTACAATTCCGCTTTTGTTCCGGTTGCGGCCGGGCTTCTTTATCCGTTTTTCGGAATATTGCTGAATCCTATTTTTGCTGCAGCAGCCATGGCATTCAGCAGCATAAGCGTTGTTTTAAACTCACTTCGATTAAAAAGAGCGGTGTGATAAGATAGGCCGCATGCCGATTAGTATACTTGTTACCGAGCCCGATTATTTTACGCGCGCTTCATTGCGCGCGATGCGGGAAGTGGGAAGTGTCGAGGCGCGGCGCATGACGCGCCGCGAACTTCTGCGCGCGGTGCGCAATGTTGACGCGCTGGTAGTTCGTATAGATACGCGTGTGGACGCGGAGCTTTTGCGCCGCGCACGGCGGCTTCAATGCGTTGTCTCGGCAACGACCGGCCTTAATCATATCGACGTTGCGTTTCTAAAAGCGCACGATGTACCGCTTTTTTCTCTTTCGGGCGCGCATTCGGTGCCGACCGCCGAACATGCGCTGGCGCTGCTTTTTGCGATAGCACGGCGGATTCCGTGGGCGCACGCCCACGTGATGCGCGGCCGTTGGGATCGGTGGGAATTTATTGGTGAGGAGATTGAAGGAAAAACGCTTGGCGTTGTGGGTATTGGACGGATTGGTGCCGAAATCACGCGCCGCGCGCGGGCGCTCGGAATGCGTGTCTATGCGCATGATCCATATGTATCTTCGCGTGCGGTTGCTGCGCGTGGCGCGCGGAAAGCAGGATGGAAGACTCTTCTCTCCAGAAGTGATTTTATTTCTCTTCACCTACCGCTGACGCTCGAGACAAAACACATGATCGGAAAAAAAGAATTTGCGGTCATGAAACCGTCGGTCATTTTGATCAATACCGCCCGCGGCGCGATCATTGAAGAACATGCGTTTTTGAACGCCTTAAAAAATAAACGCATTTATGCTGCTGCCCTCGACGTTTATCCCGAGGAACCGCTTGCGCCATCCAGTGCATTTCGCCACTACGCGCGGAATCATACAAACTTAATTCTTACGCCGCACATCGCGGCCTCCACCGCCGAAGCGGTGGGTCGTGCAAGCATGTTTGCGGCGGATGTGATTAAACGCTTTTTCAGTTCGCGGCGATAATAGCCGGAAGCAGGTAATTTTATTTTAGGGTTTGCTGATAAATTCGGTGTAGACTGTCTGCGATATGTCTTTAATGCCATGTTCGAGTTTGAGAAGATCATCGCCGCTTGTCATGATGCAAAGAAGATAGGGGCGGCCGGGGTAGTATATTATACCGCAGTCGTGCAATTCATTGTGGAGAACACCATTTGATGGGTCGGGTGTTCTGTATCCAAATTTGTGTGCTACAGTAATATTTGATGGCAATCCTGCAACAATACCTTTCGTATAGGTGGTTTTTGTGAGAAGCCGCAGTGCTTCATTTGATTGGTCTCTGTTGAGGTAAGAAGCGTTATAGAGTGCCCTAAAAAAGCGTGAGAATGATTTTGTTGATATGGAGTCTCCCGGATTTTGGGGAAACGACAAACCGAGATCTGTGTATATTTCGATGAGGGCGTCAGTATTGATATATTCGACAAGCAACGATGCTGCTCTGTTGTCGGAATACATGATCATCCGGTTGATAAGGTCTTTTAGGGTATAGGAATTATCTATTTTGAGTCTCTGATCGGGCGGGATATTGTTTTCAAGGATATCCATATATTTTTGTTTCGTCTCGCGCGTGTAAGGAATTTTTATATTCAGAATTTGCAGGTTTAGTTCTGCCGCCTTGAAGTAGGTAATCATGAGGGGGACTTTATTGAGACTGGCGGCTGAATATTTTGTTTCAGCGTTAATGCCCATCCAACGACTGGAATCGAGATCGCGAAAGTATACAGCAGCATTTATAAAAGAACTGTCGCGGATTTTCTCTTTGATGACCGCATCAACTTTTTCCTTTAGCGGCTTGTATTCTTCGTATTCTTTTGTCTCGGAGCAGAAAAGGAGCGGCTTAATAAATTCAAAATCTGTGTTTTGTCGAATAGGATTTTCAACTTTCTGAATGATAAACACTGTACGCAACAATAAGAAGACGATCCCGCCGCCTATAAATGCTCCCGTTCCGAATACTATGAGGTTCTGTCGGCTGAGAATTTTTAAGAATAGAGATTTATTAATCATTTTCCGTGATTTCTATATTACCATACATAGTATACCATGCTTGTATTCTTGTGGGTTCGTAGCGGGGCTTCCCAAATAGATTAAGGAGGGTTTAAATAAGAAGATATAAAGTAAACCGCAGATGAAGAAAATATATAAAGAAAATGCGTATCGTGAGGACGTGCACGCAACAACGTCACAAGTCCTCCGGGCCTATGGGCGGTCTGTTCGTCCCTGGTGGGCGGCGGGTCTTTTTGTGTTGGTTATGAATGGCGCCGCTGGCATCATTGATATCTTTATTCCTGTTTTGTACAAACGGTTTTTTGATATTCTGACGCGCGGCGCGCGCGCGGCCGATGTTGCCCCCGACCTTATGAAAATCATTGTTTTTGTTCTCGCGCTCAATGGCATTGCGTGGTTTGCTTACCGGTGCGCGGGTTTTGTGAATGCTTACTTTCAGACGAGCGTGATGGCTGATCTTAAGGAGAAATCCTTTGATTATATGCTTGGCCATTCCTATACATTTTTTGCGAACCGTTTTACAGGGTCGCTCGTGCAGCGAATCAATCGTTTCAGCCGCGCGTTTGAACGTCTTGCTGATCGAATTACCTTTAACATTTTTCCGCTCGGTATTCGCGTTGTCGGAGTGGGGGTTGTACTGTGGCAGATTGAGCCAATGATAACACTCATCATTATTGGATGGGTCGTGCTTTTTCTTACGTTTAATTATATCTTCGCGCGATGGAAGTTAAAATATGATGTCGAGCGCGCGGAAGCCGATTCGCGCAGCACTGCGGTTCTCTCCGATGCTATTACAAACCATAATACAATCCAACTTTTTGGCGGGATGGATATTGAGTCGCACTATTATCGGGAGATTGCCGATGAACAGGCACGTATTACTCGGTTTATTTGGAATCTTGATGGAATTATTGATGCAATCCAAGCGTTCTTGATGATACTCGCGGAGTTTTTTCTTTTTTATTTTGCCATTCAATATTGGCAAACAGGCATAATAACCATTGGCACGTTCGTTTTGATCCAGGCATATCTTATTGGGTTGGGAGGGCGGCTCTGGGATTTTTCGCGCGTGATCCGCGATATTTATGAGAGTTTTGCGGATGGTAAAGAGATGGTTGATATCCTCATCTTGCCGCAAGAGATTCGCGATTCTCTTGATGCGCGGCCGCTTCTTGTGAAAACCGGCGCGGTCAAATTCCAGAACGTGATGTTTTATTTTAACTTGACGCGAAACGTTCTTGAAAATTTCGATCTTTCTATCAAAGGAGGCGAAAAAGTTGCCCTCGTGGGCCCTTCGGGTGCGGGTAAGTCAACGGTGGTGCGGCTTCTTCTTCGCCTTTACGAAGTAGGAAGCGGGAAAATACTTATAGACGATCAAGATATAAAACACGTGACACTTGCAACGCTTCGCGATAACATTGCGCTTGTTCCGCAGGATCCGATCTTGTTCCACCGAACTTTGCTTGAGAATATCCGTTATGGGAGAAGAGAAGCGACAGATGAAGAGGTAATCCGCGCAGGAAGACTCGCACATTGCAGTGAATTTATCGAGGGTCTTCCCCACGGGTATGGTACCTATGTCGGCGAACGAGGCATCAAGCTTTCAGGCGGCGAGCGCCAACGTATTGCGATTGCACGCGCTGTTTTGAAAAATGCTCCTGTTCTTGTGCTCGACGAAGCAACTTCAAGTCTTGACTCTCACTCGGAGGCCTTAATTCAAGATGCGCTTGATAAACTAATGGAAGGGAGGACGGCCATCGTTATTGCGCATCGGCTTTCAACGATCCGAAAAATGGACCGGATAGTTGTTATCAACCGCGGCAGGGTTGTTGAAGATGGAAAGCATGATGAACTTTCCGTGCGCGCGGGGAGTCTTTATCACAAGCTTTGGACTTTACAAGCGGGGGGTTTCCTCCGCGATACACAGATAGATACTTGAGAAGATCGGGATATGCGTTTAATTTCTCACATTCATGAACCGACAAGCGCTCTCTCGCATGGAGTTGCAGCGCTTTTTTCCTGTGCCGCGCTTTCCGTGCTCGTGGTATATGCCGCGCTGTGGGCTACACCGTGGCATGTTGTGGGGTTTTCCATTTTCGGCGCAAGTCTCGTTTTGCTCTATTCGGCAAGCGCTTTTTATCATAGTGTGCCTCCATCGAGCAGCTGGAAACATGCGCTACGGAAGTTTGATCACTCGATGATCTACGTGCTTATTGCCGGCACCTACACGCCTCTTGGTCTTACCATACTCCGCGGAGCGTGGGGATGGAGTCTTCTCGGAATTCTATGGGGGCTTGCGTTTTTAGGCATTGCAATCAAGATAGGAAACATTCGCATTCATCCAGCATTGTCCATATTTTTATATATTGTGATGGGTTGGCTTGGACTTATTGCTATCGTGCCGATTTCAAAATCTATCGTCTTTGGAGGTCTGGTATGGCTTTTTGTTGGTGGCGTATTTTATACGGTTGGGACGATTTTTTTTGGTCTCGATCGGTTTTTTAAATACAGAAGATTTTTCACGTTCCATGATCTTTTTCATGTTTTTACGGTTGCGGGGAGTACGAGTCACTTTTGGTTGATGATCCGGTATGTACTGTAGATAATTATCGTGAACGCACAAAAACTATTTCTATCCGTTGGTCGCACCCCAGCGTATTTATAGAAACCGCGCCCCTTGATATTTAAAGGTAGTTTTGCTATTATAAGAAGGTTATTGCTCCCGCAACGGGACTTTTTTTTATGGAAATACGAAATATCGCAATTATTGCCCATGTTGATCATGGTAAGACAACGTTGACCGACGCTATCATGCGCCAAACGGGCATGTTTGAGGACAACATGAGTATGGATATAAACGCGCTCGAGCAGGAGCGCGGAATTACGATTTATGCAAAAAATACCGCTACATTCTATAAAGGTACGAAGATCAACATTGTTGATACGCCGGGGCACGCTGATTTTGGATCAGAAGTCGAACGTGTTCTCCGTTCCATTGACTCGGTTGTATTGGTGGTTGATGCGCAAGAGGGTCCTATGCCGCAGACGCGGTTTGTGCTCAAAAAATCGCTTGAGCTTGGCTTTCGGCCCATTGTTGTCATTAATAAAATTGATAAGCCAGCGGCCGATCCCGAACGAACCGAGGAGCAGGTATTAGAATTGTTTCTTGAGCTTGGTGCGTCCGATCAGCAAACGGATTTTACGGTTGTGTATGCAGTCGGAAAAGATGGTGTTGCGATGCGGACACTCGATGGCGAGCATCGGGATATTTCGCCGCTTCTTGATATTATCCTCGAGCAAGTCCCTTGCGCAGAGAATAACCGCGACATTCCGCTTCGCGCGCAGCCATTTAATCTTGGGTATGATAACTTTCTTGGACGCCTCGCCGTCGCGCGTATATATGAAGGCGTACTGCACGCGGGAGATACGGTACAGATTTTAACGCCGAATGGGAACGCTCGGGAGGGGAAAATAAATAAATTATTCACGTTCCGCGGAGTTGCGCGCGAAGAAGTACGCGAGGCGGATGCCGGCGACATAGTCATGATTGCGGGACTTGCCGATGTTTTTATCGGCGAGACAATCTGTATTGATAAAAATCAAAAACCGCTCCCCGCTATTGAGATTGATGAGCCAACCATCACTCTTAATTTTTTGGTTAATAACTCTCCTTTTGCGGGGCGCGAAGGGAAGTTTTTGACTTCCCGCCAGATCCGTGAACGCCTCATGCGCGAGCTCGAGGTTAATGTCGGATTAAAGGTTGATTTCTCGGAACCCGATCGATTCAAGATCTTTGGGCGCGGTGAACTTCATGTTGCCATTCTTCTCGAAAATATGCGACGTGAGGGGTATGAAATACAAGTTTCGCAACCGCGTGTCATTATCAAAGAAATTGATGGGCAGAAAAAAGAGCCGTATGAAGAAGTAACGATCGACGTGCCGAGCGAATTTCAGGGCGCGGTGATCGAGAAGCTTGGAAAACGCAGGGCGATTTTAAAAGACATGCGTAGTCACAATGGCACGGTGCGCCTTATTTTCGAAGGCCCGACACGAGGTTTTCTGGGATATCGCGGCCAGTTTCTTGTTGATACGAAAGGAAAAGGCATTTGTGCAAGCCGTGTCCTAGGGTTCCGGCCGTACGCCGGCGAGATTGAAAAACGCGCTCTGGGATCTATGACTTCCATGATATCTGGAAAGACCCTTGCTTATGCGCTTGCGAATCTCCAGGAGCGCGGAGCACTTTACATTGGTCCCGGCGTTGAAGTCTACGAGGGGATGGTTATTGGCGGGACATCAAAAGGTGATGAATTGCGGGTTAATCCCGTGAAGGGCAAACAGCTTACCAATATGCGCGCGGCGGGTTCTGACGAAAATATTTATCTTGCGCCCCCGTTTGCGATCACTATTGAAAATGGACTCGAAATAATCAGGGAAGACGAATATCTTGAGATTACTCCCGCGAGTACTCGCATTCGGAAGCAGTATCTGACCGAAGCTGATCGAAGTCGGGCGCGCCGAGGGGGATAATATTTGCGCCGGCGCCGCAAGTGGCATACAGCGGAATACTTGGATATAATTTCCCTGTACTATGAAAATCATTTCATGGAATATAAATGGCCTGCGTGCAGTTCACGCGAAGGGGCTTTTTCTGCCGTTTGTAAAGAAAGAAAAACCTGACATTCTTTGTATCCAAGAGACAAAATCTGATGAAGAGCAGTTGCCGGAAGAGTTGCGCGATCCCGATGGCTATGTATCGTTTTTTTCCTCGTCGCGCGCGCGGAAAGGATACAGCGGAGTTGCGATCTATTCGCACCCTGAACCGGAAAACATTGAGTATGGTATGGGTATTAAGAAATTTGACGACGAGGGACGCATCGTGCAAGCGGATTACGGCGATTTCGTTCTTCTTAATGTTTATTTTCCCAATGGTGGCAGCGGTCCGGAGAGACTCAAATACAAACTTGAGTTTTATGATGCGTTTCTAAATTACATTCAAAAACTGCGCGCGCAAAAAAGACACGTCATTTTCTGCGGCGACGTTAATACAGCGCATCATGATATTGATCTTGCGCGCCCGAAAGAAAACGAACATAACAGCGGTTTTTTACCTGAAGAACGCGCATGGCTTGATACGGTTGCCGAACGCGGATATGTTGACGTGTTTCGCCATTTTTATCCAAAAAAAAGAGACGTTTATACTTACTGGGATCTTAAGACGCGAGCGCGGGATCGCAACGTTGGTTGGCGGATAGATTATTTTTTTGTGAGTCCGGATATTATCAAAAACGTTAAGGGTGTGAAAATCTTATCGGATGTTTTTGGTTCCGACCATTGTCCGGTTGCAATGGAACTCGCCTGATTCGTATTGACTCCGGATGAAGTTTATTATTTGCCCCGCGCTTGCTGAACAGTCGAAAGCGCACTTTCATAGGGAACTGCTCCCCCGATGGTGAGGCGATTGCCGTCTCGTGTGATTACAAGAGAGTGTGGCGTGCCGCGCCCGCCGGTGGAACTTGCTTCTTGTGAATCGTTTTGGATTTTCTGCAAAATTTCCGGTGACGTCCTGCATGATTCAAATGCGTCTTTTTCAACCCCGAGGGTATTGGCAAGTTCAATATAGAGTGCATCCCCGAGCCGGTTTTGATTATCAAAGAGAGCATCCGCGAAATTCCAGAACACGTCATTCCCCGCGATGCGTCCCGCGCATTCAGCAGCAATTGCGGCACTCTCTGCGTTCTCGTGTATCGAGGTTAGCGGAAAATGCCGATAAACCCATCGAACATCGTTGTTTTCTTCAACGAGTCGCCGCATTGTGGGGTGGAAACTCTTGCAGTAAGGGCATTGAAAATCAGAGTATTCCACAATAGTAATTGGTGCGTCGGGATTACCTCTGATGAAGTCACTATCACTTACGTCGCGAAAGCTCCCTGCGGGTGCCGGCGCTTCAGGGCTGCTGCTCCCAATTCGCGCAAGACCTCTATTCCCGGTGTTTCCTCCGTTTGAAAGATACACTGCTCCTGCGATTAATACTCCCGCAACAACAATGGCGAGCGGAATGCCGATCGTGCTCTGCGGCTGTTTTTCCCGTGGTGGTTCTTGTTGTTTGTCATCCATACATTTTATTTTTACAGCGTGTGTTCGACACTGTCAAGCAGCGAAACATTTGTTATGCGCCGCACGTGTATTACAATGGTAGTATGAATCCGCTCACGTTTGAATACCGGGAATCAGCGCTTGTTGACGATGTAGATATCGCGCATACGGCGTCAGCGCTTTCTGAATATCAGAAGCACCTCCAGAACGTTTCCCATTCTGTGGGATATGATTTTGCGGAATCATCTATTAATCTTCCGTTTGATACCGAACTTCACCAGCGCGTGGCAGATTGCGCGCGCGATAAGGATACCGGCAATCTCAAGTATATTATCGTCGTTGGTATCGGAGGTTCAAATCTTGGCGCGCGCGCGGTCTATGAAGGGCTCCGAGGCATTATCAACCAACCGTTTCCAAAGATTATTTTTGCAGATACTCTGTCATCAAAGTTGTTTGACGATGCGAGCGCGCTTTTTGAAGGGCTTAAAGAGGAGGAGATACTCGTTAATGTGATCAGTAAATCGGGAACGACTACCGAAACGATCGCCTTCGGTGAGGCATTTATTGCGGCGCTCAAGGATCGTATGCCCCGAATTTACGATCGTGTTGTTGTCACGACCGATGAAGGATCGAAATTGTGGAATAGCGCGAAAGAAAAAAATTTCGCGCTGCTTGCAATCCCAAAAAATGTTTGCGGGCGATATTCGGTCATGTCGGCGGTCGGTCTCTTTCCGCTCTTGCTTGCCCGCGTCAATATTGGGCAGGTTGCCGAGGGCGCGCGGCTTCTGCGTGATCTGTGCATTTCCGGTTCCCTCGATGAAAATATCGCGCTCGTTTCCGCTTCGCTCATTCATATCCACGCGCTCAAGGGGAGTCGCATTAACGATAATTTTTTCTTCATCCCCGAACTTGAATCGGTCGGAAAGTGGTACCGCCAGCTTATGGGCGAGTCTCTGGGTAAAGAGCGCGACACGGAAGGCGTTGTAGTTCACCGTGGCATTACCCCGACTGTTTCGATTGGCCCGACTGACTTACATTCTATGGCGCAGCTTTATCTTGCTGGTCCACGCGATAAGTTTACTAATTTTGTCGTGGCGAGCAATATCCGCGAAACAGCTCGCGTGCCCAAAGCGCTGACTTTTCCCGGACTTGTCGGGGGGATCGAGGGAAAATCTTTTGTTGAGATTATGAATGCGATTTATGGCGGCATCCGGGCGGCGTACTGCGTAAATCAGATTCCATTTATGGAAGTAAAAATGCCGAGCGCATCCGAATATACGATTGGAGCATATTTTCAATTCAAGATGCTTGAGATGATGTACTTGGCGCGCCTCACGGGAGTTAACGCATTTGACGAGCCGAACGTTGAAGAATACAAGAAAGAGACCCGTAAACTTCTCGGCTCATAGTGGGATCATATGCACGGAGCATATATTCTTTTCGATATTGGTGGGACGAAAATGCGTTTTACGTCGTCCTTTGATGGCAAAACTTTCGGGGAACCGAAGATAATACCGACGCCGAAAGATTTTGAGGATGGCATGGAAATTTTTTGCGCATCTGCCAGAGAACTTTCCCGCGGAAAAAAAATTAGTGCGGTTGCGGGCGGTGTTGCCGGTACTCTTGATCGCGCGCGAGCGGTTTTGGTCAATTCGCCAAATATTTCTGGCTGGGTGAAAAAACCCTTGAAGGAGAAACTTGAACGCGATCTTGGCGCGCCAGTATATATTGAAAACGATACGGCAGTCGTGGGGCTTGGCGAGGCAGCGGTCGGAGCCGGAAAGGGTTTCGGCATTGTTGTTTATGTGACTGTCAGCACCGGCGTCGGTGGCGCGCGCATTGTTGGAGGAAAAATTGATAAAAGCGTTTTCGGGTTTGAGGCTGGGCATCAGATAATTGATTTTCATGATTCTTCAGGGCGGCTCGAGGGATATATTTCGGGCGCTGCTTTGGAACGGCGCTCTGGAAAAAAACCGCGCGAGATTACCGACGAAAAAATATGGGATGAGGAAGCGCAGATACTTGCGGTCGGGCTTCATAACTCCATTGCGCATTGGTCTCCCGATATTGTGGTGCTTGGTGGGTCGATGGTCGTGAAGCGTCCGGGCATTTCTGTTGATCGCGTTCGCGAGTATCTCCAGAAAATAAAAACGGCGTATCCCGAATTTCCCGAGATTCGCGAGGCAACGCTCGGCGATGTCGGCGGGCTCTGGGGCGCGCTTTCATTTTTGAATCAGAGAATATGATGTATGACTGAATTGTGGTACGCAAAGTCTCTTTTTGATATCCAAAAACGTTTTGGCGTTGACCCCTCACGGGGCCTTTCGTTGGATGAAGCAAGAAAACGCATTGAAGAATATGGGTTGAATATTCTTCCGGCGGGGAAAAAAATTCCCTGGTGGAAGCTCTTTTTCGGCCAGTTCGCAAATCCTCTTATTATTATCCTTCTTGTCGCTGCCGCGCTCACGTTTCTTATTAATGAATATATTGATCTTGCTGTTATTTTGCTTGCGGTTTTTGTGAATGTTTCCATCGGTTTTTTGCAGGAATTCCGCTCGAACCAGATTTTTGAAAAACTACAGAAACTCGTGATGGTCAGCGCGCGCGTTTTGAGAGCGGGCAGAATTGTTGAGCTTGATATGGCGCAACTTGTTCCGGGCGACGTTATTTTTCTTCATCATGACATGAAAGTGCCGGCTGACGCGCGTCTGATATCTGCAAAAAATCTTTTGGTCAACGAAGCAATTATAACGGGTGAGTCAAGTGCAGTCTCGAAAAATCCCGGAGAGTTAGCGGGGACGCTTGCGGTGGGAGACCGTTCCAACACGATCCATATGGGGACGGTTATTGAACGCGGGGAAGGTTCGGCGATCGTTGTTGCAACGGGGGAAGATACTGAAATCGGAAAAATCGCGCAATTGACATTTGGGGTTGAGGATGAAAAAACGCCGCTTCAAGAACGGCTTGCGAAATTAGGCAAGATTCTGGCATTTTTTATGACTTTCTTCTCGGGCATTATTTTTATTTTTGGGCTTGTCGAACAAAAAACATTTGTTGAGATGTTTACCGTTGCTGTTGCTGTTGCGGTTGCCGCGATCCCGGAAGGACTGCCAGCCGCGCTTTCTGTTGTCCTCGCGGTTTCCGCGTCGCGCATTCTCCGGAAACGGGGACTTGTAAAAAAATTGATTGGCGCCGAGACGCTCGGATCAACGACGGTTATTGTTACGGACAAAACGGGGACACTCACCAAAGGAACAATGGTTGTCGAACGTATGCTTTTAGCGCGTGACGAAAAAAGAGCGGCCCGGGCGATGGCTCTTGCAAGCGATGTTACTTTTGTCGGCGGATTTCCGAAAGGCGAGGCAACCGATAGGGCAAAAGTTGAATATTTTCAGAAGCTTGGAGGTGATATGGACAAAGAACTTTCCCAGTTTCCCCGCGTTGCATTCTTTCCATTTGATCAAGCAAAAAAAATTCTGGCGTCATTCCACAGAAGCGAGCGCGCGAAGGCGGCTGGAAAAGTTTTTGTGAGTGGCGCACCAGAGACCATTCTTGCTCTGTCGCGGATGACGATAGCGGATCGGAAAAAAGTTATAGCGGAAGTTGAGCGAAGCGCCTCGCAGGGGTTTCGTCTTATCGCGGTTGCCGAGGGGTTGCTAAAAGATCCCGATCATCTGGATCTTAAAAATGAAAATATTCTCGAAAAACAGCTTAAAAATCTTTTGTTTCTCGGAATAGCGGCGATTCGCGATCCGATCCGCGAGGACGTGCGCGAGTCAATAACCCTTGCGAGAAAAGCCGGCATCCGTGTGATTATGGCAACGGGTGATCATAAATTGACGGCGCTTGCAATTGGCAGGGAACTTGGATTTTTGGGCGGACCCGATTCCGTGCTTACGGGTCCCGAAATTGATGTTCTTAAAGAAGAGGATATTGTGCGCTGTTTTAAGAAAATTGAAATTTTCTCGCGCGTAAATCCGGAACATAAGATGAAACTGATCAATACGTTACGAGAACAAGGGGAAGTTGTCGCAATGACTGGCGACGGCGTCAACGATGCTCCTGCGCTCAAGGCGGCAGATATTGGCATCGCGCTCGGATCGGGTAGCGATGTCACAAAAGAAACGGCGGATCTCGTGCTCCTTGATGATAGTTTTTCCATCATTACTTCAGCAATTCGCGAGGGACGCATTGCGTTTGACAATATTCGAAAGGTTGCTTTGTTTCTACTCTCGAATTCGTTCACCGAGATTATTATTATCCTCGCGTCGCTCGTTTTCCGCACGGGCATTCTTCCTATTACCGCGGTGCAGATTTTGTGGGCGAATCTTGTCGAGGATACGTTCCCGAATTTTGCGCTTGCCTTTGAGCCCGGAGAACGCGATATCATGGAGCGAAAACCCCTCAAGCGGAGGGAAGCGATTCTTGATAGGCAGGCGCTCTCGATTATTTTCGTTGTCGGCATTTTATCTGATTTGTTGCTGACCGGATTATTTTTCTACCTTTTAGCGTATTCTTCGTTTACTCCGGAACACATCCAAACGCTTGTTTTCGCGCTCCTTGCGTCAAATTCTCTCTTCATCGTTTTTGCGGTCAAATCGTATCGTACATCGCTCCTGCGGACAAGGATTCTAGACAATTGGTATCTTATTTTTGCGGTTGCCGTGGGATTTTTGCTTTTGGCCGGAGCGGTATACGCGCCCTTTTTGCAGCGGTTTCTTGGGACCGTACGTCTTTCTCCGTTAGAGGTTTTCATTATATTCGCCGCTGGGTTTGGACAGGTCGGGCTTATCGAATTAGTAAAGCTCTTTTTCCGTCCGACATTTGCAAAAGAAAAATTTGCCTGATATAGTTGGAAAAACGCGGTCGTCTTATTCGTTTTGATTATTTTAAAGATAAAAATCATGAGTGAAGAAAAAACATACCAATGTTCAAAATGTAAAAAAGTAAAAAAAGAGAGTGAAGGGAATTTTGTTCTTGAGGGAACGGCATATTGCTGTAAAGCGTGCTGCGGCGATCCCTCGAAGGGAGAACACAAAGAAGAAGCAAAAAATACTTGCGAGTTTTGCTAACGCATTCTCGCCCGTTTTTCTTAAACAATGGTTTTAGTAACGCATGCAATTATTGGAACAGCGCTTGCGCAACGTTTGGGGAACCTTGGCGCAGTTTTTTTGATTGGTTTCTTGAGCCATTATATTTTTGACATGGTTCCCCATTGGCATTATCCGTCTCCGCGCATTGTAAAGGCAATGCATCCATCGCGCATGGGAAAGAAAACCGTATCGTTTTCGAGCGATTTCTTTCCGGAAATGGCGCGCGTTGCCCTGGATCTTGCGCTTGGTTTTGCGTTGTCGTTTTTATTTTTTAAAGCGGAACCGGTTACCATCTTCATCGCGGCGACGGGCGCGGTTCTTCCTGACTTGCTTGTGGGATGGGCGCGGATGTGGCCGCGGCGCGCGTTGGTTTTACATGATCGGTTCCATCGTTGGGTCCATTCTGAAATTCGTCTTGACGATAACCATATACTCGGCATTGGTTCCCAAATCGGAATTATTATACTTTTTATATTTCTTTTCCGGTAGTCCCGCGCTTTCTGTGTGTTGTCCTTTAGAGAGTATGTGCGGTATACTTTTTCTATGCGTATAAATCTTCTGATCGCTTTTCTAGGATTTTGGGTTGCGCTTATCCCTTTTTTGCCGATCCAACGGGGGTCAACGCAGACGCTTTTGCTTTCAATGGCGGGACTCGCGATCGCGGTGCTTGCCCTTTGGTCGCTCCGTGAATCTACGTCGGGATGACGTATGCATTATGATTATCTTATTATCGGAGGTGGCATTGCTGGTGTCAGTGCGGCCGAAGCAATACGAAGTGTAGATGCACAAGGAAGCATTGGCATTCTCTCGCGAGAGAGTGGTTTTTTATATTCACGTGTTTTACTTCCCCGCTATGTCCGCGGCAGTGTCGAGCGGGAAAAAGTTTTTTTAAGAACCCCGGATCACTACGCGCGTTTCAATATTGATCTCCACGCTGGGATAAGCGCGGTCGCAGTTAATTTTGACACGCAACAAGTCCATGTGTCGGTGGGCGGCGCATTAACTTTTGGTAAACTTCTGATTGCCGCCGGAGGGATGCCACGTCGGTGGAATATTCCGATAAACGAAAACGATCGGGTTGTGCGGTTGCACACGATTGATGATGCAGATCGCGCCCGAACATTATTTCAGGAAGCACACGAGCGAAAACAGGATGTGCTTTTGGTTGGAGGAGGTTTTATCTCGCTTGAATTTATTGGGTGTGCTGTTGCGTATGGGCTTCGCGCGCGTTGTTTCATCCGAGAAAGAAAATTTTTCGATGAATGGCTTGATGAAAAAGGGTGGAATCTGCTTTATACAAATCTTGCGCATCACGGCGTTGAAGTTTCGCCCGAAACTGAATTAAAGGAACTGCACTCGGAATCCGACAGAGTCCAGGTGGTGACGGCTGGCGGCGATACGGTGGAGGGGGGGGTCTTAGGGCTGGGAATAGGTATTGAAAGGAATTACGGTATTTTTCAGGGGACAGGAGTTGAAGTGCAAAGAGGAATCGTTGTTGATCAGTTTCTCCAAACAGCCCACGAAAATGTATGGGCCGCGGGAGATATCGCGGAGTATTTTGATGTTATCTTTAATGAACACCGGATTGTTAATAACTGGACCAGCGCGTTTTTGCAAGGACGCACCGCGGGGATGAATATGGCAGCGGCAAGTAGAGAGGACCAAAGACCGTTCCAGGCGGTGTCCGTGTACTCTATTACGAGTCTCGGTTTTCAGATAACATTTCTGGGGCGATGCGAAGCAAAAGACAACGCAGACAATATTGTGCGTACGTGGGAAGATGCGCGCGGGTATGAACGCATATTTTTCGAAGGAGGTAGATTCATTGAATCAAAAGAAGACATCTCTTCTTTCAAAAATATGCTTTGGGACCCCAACTATGATATCAAGAATATGGCACATGCGAGGTAAATACATAATAGGTTTTGGAGTTTTGGCGATTTCTGCGGTGCTTGCGGGCACGCAAGGAGGCATATCGTTAGGGAAAGCAAGTTATACACAGCGAAGTAGCCGGAATATCCTTTATAATAAAAGCATGTAGTCGATTTTTTCAATTTTTCTTTTTTCGTGTGTAACGGAATAGGGTAACTATGTCTGAACGGAAAATATATGATGTGTGGAAAAAATTAGCCGTCTTTCTTGCCTTGGTTGTTGTAATCGGCGGCGCACTTTTTTTAACCCGCGACGGATTGCGCCCGGGCGGCAATATTGTGACAGAACCCAGAAGGGCGCCCGATATTCGCGGTCTTGTGGACGAGTGGCAAGTCTACGATCATGTGGCGCAGGCGCGTGTTGAGATTGAGAAAGGAGTTTTCCGAAATAAGTCTTTTGTTTTCAGTGAAAACTCAAAAATTGGTAAGGGCGGTGTCCCCAATAGAAATAAAGAAAAAGGTGACCGGGTGATTTTACCGGGCACTCTTTCAGGTGTTCAGGACCACATGTTTGTTGAAGTATATTTCACTGATCCCGGGCGCGCGCTTGTAGATACACTCGTATATTGGGAATAATATGAACGGGATATTTACAAAAAAAACGGCATGAGGTTTT
>Ga0075891_104_pt1 | contig 21112 bp, 20 predicted proteins | sample RifGroA1_FD_68314 | JGI IMG/M metagenome (GOLD analysis project Ga0075891, IMG submission 68314) | Parcubacteria bacterium GW2011_GWA1_47_9
TGGCACCAACATCATTAGCGGTTGGTGGGTGGAGGGCAGTCATGACATTGAATCCTCCTTGGCAATATCCGGCGGCGAGTATTGTTTTGGATGCGACGGGCTTCATGGCCCAGAATATTGTATCCTTAATAAACGGTATACGCCCGAGGAGTATCATAAGCTCCGAGCACATATAATCGAGGAACTTAAACGCGAGGATTCCTACGGAGTATTTTTTCCACCGCAACTTTCATTTTTTGGATATAACGAAACGGTGGGGCAAGATAATATGCCGCTTACTGAAGAAGAAGCGCGCACACTGGGATTTTTGTGGCAAAAGGACATCCCGCGCACCAGCGGTCAGCAGACACTTGAGCCCGCGCACATCCCCGATTATATCGAAGACGTTCCGGAAAGTATTTTGCAGGAAGTGCTCGCGTGTATTGATTGTAACAACAATTATCGTCTGATCCCCGCGGAACTTGAGTTTTATAAACGCATGCGCCTTCCTATTCCGCGCCGATGCTTTACGTGTCGTCATAAAGATCGTATTCGTCGCCGCGGACCGTTTACTATTTTCGATCGCACGTGCGCAAAATGCGGCAAGTCAATAAAAACATCCTATGCGCCCGACAGACCGGAAATCGTTTATTGTGAAGCGTGCTATCAAGCGGAGGTTGTATAGCTGTTCGTTGAGACCTGACCGTGGTGGTATTATAAAGAGTACCCGGAAAGGCCGGTATAAAAAGGAGCAAATTTATGGTTTCTCTATATATCACATGCAAAAATCGCGAGGAGGGCGAGAAAATTGCCGACGCCTTAATCGAACAGCGCGCGGCGGGTTGCATCAATATGTTTCCATCACAGAGCGTCTGGCGTGATGATGATGGCAGTATCAAACGCGCGGAGGAGATGGTGCTGGTTGTAAAAACACTGGAATCAAGGATCCCCGCAATTGAGGACATTGTACTGTCGGTCGGCAGTTACAAGGCGCCCTGCGTTGCGAGCACAAATGTTGACCGCATAAACCGCGAATACAAAGAGTGGCTTGGCCGCGTCGTTGTCTGATAGTGCGATTCATGGGATAATATCATTGTATGGGTAATCCCAATGTAGTTCATTTTGCAAAAACAAATTTCCGAAGTTCCGAACGCACATTTGGTATCCGTCGGGATGACCGCAGACAGCACATGTACATTATCGGAAAGACTGGAACCGGAAAAACCAATCTTTTAAAGAATATGGCGTTTCAGGATATCAATAACGGTGATGGAATTGCCATTGTTGATCCGCACGGAAGTTTCGTGGAAGAAGTGCTTGAAAAAATCCCGGATCATCGTCTCGATGATGTTATCTATTTTAATCCTGCTGATTCGGAATTTCCCATTGGTTTTAATGTACTCGAAGTTCCCGACCCGAGGTACAAGCATCTTGTGGCGTCTGATCTCATGGGAATTTTTACAAAAATTTGGGCAAATGTCTGGTCAAGCCGAATGGAATATATTTTAAATAACTGTGTTCTTGCTCTCCTTGATACGCCAGGAACGACTCTCTTAGGCATCCAGCGCATCCTTGTTGACAAGGACTATCGCCGAAAGATTATTGACAATCTTAAAGACCCCCTTGTACGTTCATTTTGGGTTCAAGAATACGAAAGTTGGCAAGAACGGTTTCGAAACGAAGCGATTGCTCCAATTCAAAACAAAGTTGGGCAGTTCTTGTCGACTTCTTTTGTGCGTAATATTGTAGGCCAGCCAAAGAGCGCCTTCAACATTCAAGAAGTTATGAATCAGAAAAAAATTCTTTTAATGAATGTTGCCAAGGGACGTATTGGAGAAGACAACGCCCAGCTTTTGGGTGCGATGCTTATTACAAAAATACAACTTGCGGCGATGGAGCGTGTGCGCATTCCCGAGGAGGAGCGGAAAGATTTTTATCTTTATGTCGATGAGTTTCAGAATTTTGCCACTGATTCTTTTGCCAATATCCTTTCCGAAGCGCGGAAGTATCGCTTAAACATTATTATTGCACACCAGTATATCGGCCAATTGGTGACGGAAACGACCACAAAAGTGCGCGATGCGGTTTTTGGAAACTGTGGGACCCTTGTTATATTTCGAGTGGGTGCGGCAGATGCCGAATTTCTTGAGAATGAGTTCACGCCAGAGTTTGAGATACAAGATCTTGTTAATCTGCCGAATCGCCAGATTTATATAAAACTTATGGTCAATGGCGTGACGTCGCGTCCGTTTTCAGCCGCGGTTCTTCCAGCGAAAGGTGCCGAAGGAGTTGAAAATACGTCTGATATTATTGTTAAACTTTCACGAAAGCGATATTCGCGCACGCGCACGGAAGTCGAGGAAGAGATTGAGCGCTGGAGCGGGAGTTTGGGAGATGAAGAAGGTGGGGTCCCCGTTACGCAGAAAGTTGATAAAGGCGAGCGCTATACTGCACCGTGTTCGGTGTGCGGTAAAATGGCGCATGTGAATTTTAAACCGGATACATCTCGCCCTATCTATTGTTCTGAATGTCTCAAGAGGGTGCAGGCGGGCGAAATTCCAGCGGTAAAGGTTATTCCCCACGCTTCCTTCGGTGAGAGTCTCGGTGTACTCGGTATCGAGTTTTCCGGGGAAAGCCAGGGCGCATCTCGTCCAGAGCGGAAAGAGCCGCGGAAGCCCGTTCCTAACATTCGAAAAGGATCCTATGCAATACGCCCCTCGGCTCCAAAACCCTTGTCTCTCAAAGAGCTTCGAAAAGCGCCGACCATGCGCCGCGGTCCAGATATCGAGGGACTCAAGAGTGTCTTGAAAAAAGCGCTTGAGCCCACAGAGAGGCGAGAAACATCAACCTTGCAGCCGGGTGACTCGGTAAAACTCTAAGGTTATTTCTTCTCAACACGTTCCACGTACTCTCCGGTCTGCGTGTTCACTCGTATGATGTCGCCTTCGTTGATAAAGAGAGGTGATGTGATTTTGGCGCCCGTTTCAAGAATGATTTCTTTTGAGCCACCCTGCGCGCTGTCTCCCTTGACGCCGGGTGGGGCCTGGGTTACTTTGAGATCTATTTTGATGGGGATCTCAACGTTGATAATTTCGTCTTTAAATGTATCAAGTATTACTTCAGTATTTTGTACAAGAAATTTTATTGCATTTCCAAGCAAATCTTCTTTGAGTATGATTCGATTTTTTGGATCACCGCCTCTCTGAAACCAGTATTCACCGCGATGCGCATAAAGAAATTTTGATTTTTCCTTTTCGATATCGGCTTCAACGAAAGATTCGTTTTGATGAAACGTGCGGTTAATGACTTTGCCAGTGCGAAGGTTTTTGATTTTTGTCTGCGCGACGGGTTTTCTTTGCTGCATGCGTAAAAAATTGTATTCAAGAACTTGATAGGGATCTCCATCCATTACAAATGTTACGCCTGCGCGAAGTTCGGAATAGCTTAACATATCTGCCGAGTATACTCAATCTTTCAAAAATGTGCAACACTGAATAGTATGGACTACGAGCCTGTCATTGGTCTTGAAATACATGCGGAATTGGCGACGACCAGCAAAATGTTTTGCCGTTGTAAGAATGATCCCGACGAGACCGAGCCGAATAAAAATATATGTCCCATATGCCTCGCGCATCCCGGGACGCTCCCAGTTGCAAATGAAGACGCAATTCGCAAAGTTATAGCGGTAGGCCTTGCGCTGGGTGCAGAGATCCCTGACAAAAGCCAGTTTGATCGTAAAAACTATTTTTATCCGGATTTGCCCAAGGGGTACCAAATTTCACAATACGAGCATCCGCTGACGCGCAGTGGTTTTATCACGCTTGCGTCGGGCAAAAAAGTGCGCATTACGCGCGTACATCTTGAGGAAGATACCGGGAGTCTTTTACATGATAAAAGTGGAAATACGCTCGTTGACTTTAATCGCGCGGGGATCCCGCTTATGGAGCTTGTAACCGAGCCGGATTTGCGAAGTGCGGCCGAGTCACGCGAAGCCGCTGAAGAACTCCAGCTCATATTTCAATATGTCGGCGTTTCCCGCGCGCGCATGCAAAAAGGCGAGATGCGCGTTGAAGCGAATGTTTCAGTACGGCCAAAGGGCGCGACAGAATTCGGCACGAAAGTTGAGCTCAAGAATATCAATTCGTTTAAGTTCGTAGAGAAAGCAATTGAATCCGAAATAAAAAGGCAGATTGAGATTTTGAAGGCAGGCGGCACGGTTACGCAGGAAACGCGCGGGTGGGACGAGGCAAAACAGGAAACATTTTTACAGCGCTCAAAAGAGTCCGCGCACGATTATCGCTATTTTCCGGAGCCGGATTTGCCGCCACTTGATGTAGCTCATATCCGCGAAGAACTTAAGCATCATCTGCCCGAACTGCCGGCACAAAAAAGATCCAGATTCAAAGAGCAATACGGTCTTGATGGGGAGGCGATTGAGCTTTTCGTGCGTGATAAAAAAATGGCCGAGTTTTTTGAAGAAACTGTTTCTGAACTACAGGAATGGCTTGCAAGTGACGGAAAAGCAACAAAGCCGCGCGATGCATATAAGCTTGTGCGCAACTATATGCTCTCGGATCTTTCGCGCGCGCTCGATGAAAAAGGTGTCGCGTTTGATGACATGAAAGTAGATCCCAAAAACTTTGCCGAGCTTATTACGCTTGTAGCCGAGAAAAAAATATCTTCCCGTGGCGCAAAAGATTTACTCTCGCATATGGTAAAGCTCGGCGGCGATCCGCATGAGATTGCCAAAGACAAAGACTTGTTCCAAACAAGCGATTCCGGCGAGCTTGAAGCAATCGTAAAAAAAGTTATAGAAAACAACGCCTCTGCAGTCGCCGAATACAAAGCCGGCAAACAAAACGCCCTGCAATTTCTAGTCGGCCAAGCCATGAAAGTAAGCAAGGGTAAGGGGGATCCGGAAGTCATCCGGCGACTATTGATCAATGAGTTAAGTTGGTAATATACCGAGTAGTATATGATTTACCTTAAAAAAATTACCGCGATTATCGCGAGTATCATAGTCGGAATTGTTATATTCGCAATATCGCAAAGACTTGTAGTAATTTTCCAAGATGTAAGTAGGCCGATGTATTACCCACTATCTTTACTGCAAAAATTGCTAGTGTTGGTTTATATAGGCACCTTGGTACTAGTTTGGATTATATCATTTTTAAAAATACAAACGAAGTTTTTGATTAGCATTGCTCTAGTCGTCGCTTCGATATTATCTATTTATGACTATTATTTAGAGAATTACCTAGTTGTTCCTGATCAACCGATTTGGTTTTAGCTTGCGAGTCGTAACTTGGACGTTTTTCACGTCCAAGTGGTGTTTTTGAACCATGTCATCTGGTGTTCGGCGTAGCTTCAAAAAACCAACACAGTCCAGTTAATTTGCGATAGCAAATTGATTTGCACTTTATATGTGGTGGCTGTAAGATTGAGGTATGGCGAGGACGTATGAAAGTTTTGGGCCGACGACGCAAAAAGTTTTACTTTTGTTGGCGGCTGGCATAGTGTTGAGTTTAAATCGTTCTCCGCGGCAGCAGATCTACATTGTTAAAAGTGTACAAAAAGAATGGCGGAATATTAACCGTCGCGCATTAAATCGTGTTATTCACAATCTTTATAAATCACGCCTGGTTGATGCGGTTGATCATAAAGACGGTACGACAACACTCGTGATTACAGAGCGTGGCAAGAAAAAGGCGTTAAGCTACCAGATAGATGGCATGACAATACCTGCCATGGGGAAGTGGGATAAAAAATGGCGATTAGTAATTTTTGATATTCCGGAGCGGCATAAAAAAGCGCGCGATGCGCTGGCACAAACACTAAAACGCATGGGATTTTATCAGTTGCAAAAAAGTGTCTTTATATATCCGTTTGAATGTTCCAACGAAATTAATTTTGTTATTGAATTTTTTAATCTTCGCCCTTTTGTTCGTCAGATTCTTGCGGAACGCATAGATAATGAGCTTCATCTTAAAAAAATCTACACATTGTAGTACGTAGGGTTGCGATGATGTGATATGAATAGTAAAATACCAATTAATTTGCTATCGCGGATTAATTGGCACCATGTGTAGTATGAGTGTTGTATTGTTGTTAAGGGTTGTATTTTTTGAACCACGTTAGCTGGCGTTTTGCATAGCGCCAGGTTTCGGTGTTGAGTTTTTGGGCGAGTTCTGGCCTGGAGATTTTGCCGTCGATATAGTCGAGCGGGAATTTGTATTCGAAACCGAGCTCGCGGATTCTGGCGCGCGGGATTTTTTTGGCTAGTAGTTTTTTTACTTCGGCAACGAGTCCGCGACGCAGCATGTGCGCTGTGCGTGCGGCGATTCGTTTTTTAAGTATGGCTGGTTTGGGATTGAGAAAAATAATTTTTGCATCGTACCTGGGAGTTTTTTTCAAGCTCGGCACTTTTCCGAGCGCCGTTGCGATTTCGATTGCACGGATGAGTCGGCGCGGATTCGCGCGGTCGATTTCGCGCGCGCGGCGCGAATCGAGCTTTTTGAGCATTACAAAAAGCTGGTTGGGTGTCCGACACCCAAGTGATGTGCGGAGCGCTGGGTTTGGTGGGACGTTTGGCAGGGAGTTTTTATATAAAAGAGCATCAATATAAAATCCGGTGCCACCTGCGATAATTGGTGTTTTGCCGTTTTCTAAAATCTGGTCGATCGCGCGTTTTGCTGCTTTTACAAAATTATCCACAGTGAACGCTTTTTTGGGGCTCGCAATATCGAGGCAATGATGCCGAATGCCGCGCATTTGGCGTTTTGTAATTTTTGCGGTTCCAATATCAAGCCCGCGATACACTTGGCGCGAGTCGACAGAAATAATCTCGCCGTTTATTTTTCGCGCAAGGCGAACGGCGTAATCCGATTTGCCCGATGTGGTTGGGCCTACGATAACAACGATTTTTGCAAGAGCTCTTGCCATAGCGCGCATTTTATCGTAAAATACGACTCGAATCAATTCTGGTCCCAGACCATAGGAGGTTGTGATGAGGGGACTTTTGAAATCAGTTCTTTTGGCGATCGCGCTGGCCGCGATCGCATCAAGCGCCGAGGCGCGGCGGACTTACGTGATCCGACCGGGTGATACGCCCGATGGGTTGCGCTCTAAGTTCACGCCGTCGCTGGCCGAGGTCAAGCGGGCGAATCCGGGGGTTGACCTCGACGTGTTGCGGGTCGGTGATACGGTCATTGATCCGCGGCATGAGGATGAGGATGTTGATGCTTTCCGTCGCGAGATCGCTGATCTCAAGGCGAAGCTCGCGAGCGTCACCAGCGAGCGAGATAAACTCAAGAGCGAACTTTCTCGCGTTGAAGCCCACGCCAGCGAACTCGAGGCGCGAGTCGCCGAGATTTCTCCGCAAGCGGCCACGGCTCGGTATTACCAAGGTCAATTCAACAGGTGGGTCGGCGCGCTCGGGGTTGCTTTAGCTGTTGCGCTGGTTACTACATGGTTGCAGGTTCGCTCGCGCGGGCGGCTCGATCGCAAGATTCTCGAAATACAAAAGGAACTTGCCGCAGAGCGCAGTGCTGTTGCTAATACGTTGGCGCAGCGTGCGCGAGCAGCGACTATTCCGCCGCTTCCGGTCGAAAAAGTCGCCAACATTAGCGCCAGGCGCTGAATGCCCAAGGCACAGTACTCAAGAGTTTGCGGGATCACCTCGCAGACTCTTTTTCTATTTGGATCAGAAATTCTTCAAGCGAAATAGTTTTTGTTTCTTTCTCTCCGCGCGTGCGTATATTTACAGTGCCAGCCGCGGCCTCTTTATCCCCGATCACAAAAATATACGGGATCTTTTGAAGTTCCGCCTCGCGGATTTTTTTGTTGATTGATTCGTTGCGTTGATCAAGTTCTGCGCGAATGTTTTGTTTTTTGAGTCGTGTTACAACATTTTGTGTATACTCTACTATCTTTTCATTTATCGTGAGCACTCGTACTTGCACGGGCGCAAGCCAGAAGGGAAATGCGCCTCCGAAATGCTCAATCAAGAACGCAATGAATCTCTCGTGAGAACCGAGTGGCGCTCGGTGGATCACATAAGCCGGTTTTTCCTTGCCATCGGAGTCTTTATAAATGAGACCAAATCGTTCCGCCGCGAGAAAATCAAGTTGGTTCGTTGAAGCAGTTTCTTCCCTGCCAATGACGCTTTTAATCTGGAAATCTACTTTTGGCCCGTAGAAAGCAGCTTCTCCTTCTACCTCTTTGTATGGCAATCCCGAGCGCCGCATTGCGTTGCGCACCAACGTTACTGCTTTTTGCCAACCTTCGGGAGCGCCTGCATATTTTGTTTTATCTTCAACAGGAAGAGAAAGCCGCATATAAAAATCTGTGATGTCGAATACTTCCTTGTACCAAAACTCGTGTAATTTCATGACATTAAGAAATTCTTCTTCCACCTGGTCTTCGCGGCAGTAAATATGCGCGTCGTTTTGTGTGAATCCGCGCGTGCGCAAAAGGCCTGCAAGCGTACCCGACAGTTCGTATCGATACACGGTGCCGTATTCTGCATAGCGAATCGGGAGCTCTCGATAGCTATGCGGCTCCGATTTATAAATCATATGCGTCATGGGGCAGTTCATCGCCTTTAGGTAGTAGTTGCCGTCATCAAGTTCCATCGGGGGGTACATGTTTTCAGCGTAATAGGGAATATGACCAGACATGCGGAAAAGTTCTTCTTTCGCGATATGCGGTGTTATGATGCGCTTATATCCTTGTTCATCTTCAATTTTTTTTGCGTATTTTTCAATCTCCTCACGAATTATTGTGCCGTTTGGCAACCAAAGTGGCAGGCCGGGCCCTATTTCGGGCGCAAAAGTAAAAAGTTTTAATCGCTCGCCAAGAACACGGTGGTCGCGCTTTTTAGCTTCTTCGAGCATCGCAAGATGATCGGCGAGCTCTTTTTTTGTATCAAACGCAATGCCGTAAATGCGCTGGAGCTGGGGATTTTTCTCGCTGCCGCGCCAATAGGCGCCGGCGATGCGCGTAAGCTGAAATGATTTCGGGTCAATCTCGCGCATGTTTGCGATATGCCCGCCGCGGCACAGATCCGTAAAATCTCCGGTCATATACGTGGTGAGTTCCTTGTCTTCTCTTGCGTATTCTTCGGCAAGCTCGATTTTAAACGGCTGGTCTTTGAAAAGTTTTTTTGCATCCGCAAGCGTTATTTTCTTGCCGGTGATATCAAGCTTATGCGCGACGATATCGCGCATCGCATCTTCAAATTCCGCGAGTTCTTCTTCTTTAAATGGCTTGCCAACATCAAAGTCATAATAAAATCCGTTTTCAATTGTGGGGCCGATGCCAAGACGCGCGTCCGGATATTTTGAAAGTACGGCCATTGCCAAAACATGCGCCAGCGTATGGCGCTTTTGATCAACGAGTGATAGTTTGCCGTTTTTGTTTTTCATCAAGAGTATTCTAGAAGTTCGAATGTATTACATACCATGCTTGGGACGCCGTTTCGGTCGCTCACGCGACCCTCAACAAGGTAATATTTATCCGCTTCCAGCATGTGTCCGTACATTTTCAACGTTGATGGGAACGCAACACCTTCGATTTCATCTGTTGTATCTTGCAATTTCAAGAATACCATGGGTTCCCCCCGTCGTGTCAAAATACGCCTTATCGCTGTGAGCATACATAAAACCTTGACACTTGAAGAAGAGTGGCGTTCTTTGAGAAGTTTTATTGGTTTTGTCTCCGCGGCAAGTTTTTTAAATTTATCAAGCGGATGGCCGGAAATATAGAATCCCAAAAGTTCTTTTTCCCACGTCAGTTTTTGGTCTTGCGATGCAGGAGGTCTTTTTTCGAGCGTGAGCTGAGGAACCGACGAAATATCTTCGATTAAGCCGAAAAGAGAATGCTGGTCTTTCGATTGGGAATTTGCTTCGCGCAAATACCCGAGGATTTTTTCAATGTTCTCCAGAATTTCGTTTCTTTCCGCAAGTTGATCAAACGCCCCCGATCTCGCGAGCGCCTCGATTGATTTCTTGTTGAGGTCTTTTACGGAAACTCGCTCAAGGAGATTTGCAAGCGACGTATAAGGGCCGTTTTTGTCGCGTTCTTCAACGAGAGCGCGTACAATATTGATCCCGACGTTCTTAATCGCGGCGAGTCCAAAACGAATTGTTTTTTCACTCGAGACTGCAAACCGCGCGCGCGATTCATTGACGTCTGGCGGGAGGATTGTAATGTTTTCTGTAGCTGCTTCTCCGAGGAGAAATGTCATACGTTCGATATTTTTTTCTTCGGCATTGAGCAGTGACGTCATGAATTCAGTTGGATAATACGTTTTAAGCCAGGCGGTTTGATAGGCAATTGTTGCATATCCTGCCGCATGCGATCGGTTAAAGCCATAACGCCCGAATGGCTCGACCAGTTTCCAAAATTCCTGTGCGACGCGTTCGGAGCCGGTGTTTTTTATGATGCCAGAGATAAGCTTTTCTTTTTGTTCGGTGAGGAGTTTTCTTATTTTCTTCCCTACAGCTTTGCGGAGCGTGTCTGCTTGAGGCATAGTGAAGCCGGCAAGAGCTTGCGCGGCTTGCATGAGTTGTTCTTGATAAATCATGATTCCGTAAGTATTCTTGAGAACCGGTTCGAGTTTTGAATGGAGATACGTTACTTCTTCTCTGCCGTTTTTTCGCGCGATGTAATGCGGGATCGTACCCGCGTCGAGGGCGCCGGGGCGATATAAAGAAATGATCGCGATGATGTCTTCAAAGTTTGTTGGTTTTAATTCTTTAAGATAGCGAGTCATTCCGGTGCCCTCAAGCTGAAAGACGCCGATTGTTTTACCGATTGCAAGCGTTTTATAGACTTTTGGATCGTCGACCTCGAGTGTATCAATGTCGATATCTTTTCCGTGTAGTTTTTTGATGCGTTTGACCGTCTCCTCGATGATGGAGAGGTTCGAAAGGCCGAGGAAGTCGATTTTAAGAAGTCCTAGATCTTCGATTGCGTGCATTTCAAATTGCGTCACGAGCGATTCTGACTTTCCATCTCGTTCGGTGGCGCGTTGTAAGGGGACGTAGGTTACCAGTGGTTCTTTTGTAATGACCACAGCGCAGGCATGAGTGGACGCATGGCGAACTACGCCTTCAAGTTTTTCTGCGGCATCAACCATTTTTTTGACATCGGGATTTCGCGCGTAGAGGTCTTTAAGTTCAACGACGTGTTCGATGCATTCACGGAGATAGTTTTCTTTTTTTCCCTGATTGGGGTTAAAAGGCACCAGTTTTGCCACTTGATCGGCGAGCGCAAGGGGAAATCCGAGCGCGCGCCCGGCATCGCGAATGGCAGCACGGGCGGCCATGGTCCCGAACGTAATGATTTGCGCGACATGATCTTTTCCGTATTTTTGCGCTGCGTATTCCAAAACTTCGTCTCGCCGTGTGTCTGCAAAGTCAAGATCGAAATCGGGCGGACTGATGCGTTCGGGATTCATGAAGCGCTCAAAGAGAAGGTTGTATCGGATTGGGTCGACATTCGTGATTTGGAGACTGTACGCGACAAGCGAACCAACTCCAGAGCCGCGCCCAGGTCCAACAATGATGCCGCGTGATTTCGCCCATTGTACGATGTCATGCACGATAAGGAAGTATTCAGCAAAGCCGGATTTCACGATGACCCCGAGTTCATATGAAAGGCGGTCCTCGATTTCTTTTGTGATAGGATTATACCTCTGGGAGAGATTTTTTGTAGCGAGTTTCGAGAGGAAACTCTCTGCAGTTTCTCCGTGTGGGAGCTCAAAATGTGGAAGCTGGAGTATTCCGAGCGGAATCTCAAGATTGACGCGCTCCGCTATTTTCACCGTGTTTTCAATTGCTTCGGGGAGGTCTTCGAACAATCTTGCCATTTCTTCTCCGGAACGAAAAGAAAAATCATCGTTTTTCATCGTCAGTCGATCGTCGTCGTCAAGGCGCGAATTGGTTTGTACTGCAAGAAGCACATCTTGTGCGGGCGCATCCTCGGAATTTGTATAATGGATATCCTGTGTTGCTACCACTGGTGTGCCGGTTTTTTCCGCCAGTTGGCGGAGCAAGTTTTGAAGATTCTCGTGATTAGGAATTCCCGGGTGATATGAAAGTTCAATAAAGAAATTTTCAGTGCCAAAGATTTCTCTATATTCTTTCAGCAGATCCTCGGCGCGTTCCTGCTCTCCAGAAAGAAGCGCTTGAGGAATCTCTCCGCCCATGCATCCGGAAAGGGCGATGAGCCCTCCTGCATGTTTCCTCAAGGTCTCTTTATCGACCCGTGGTTTATAATAGAAACCTTCAAGGTTTGCGATTGTTGCAAGTTTGATAAGATTTTTCCATCCTTCCATTGAAGTTGCCAGCACGGTTAGATGATAGCGCTTGTGGTCGACGCCGGAGACTTTTTCGGCCAGCGACCTTTTTGCGATATACGTTTCAATGCCGAGGATTGGTTTGATATCCGCTTTCTTGCATTTTTGATAAAATTCTATTGCACCGTAGAGATTTCCATGATCTGTCAGTGCGAGCGCGGGCATGTCGTATTCATGCGCCTTGTCTACAAGCGCATCAATTTTCGAGAGCCCGTCCAAAAGAGAGTAGTGGGAATGAGTGTGCAAATGGACGAATTTCATAAAGACATTGTATCGTAAAAGGACATGCTTCGGAATGCTGGACAACAAAAGAGAGTTATGCCGAAATACATCGTTGGTATCGATGAGGCAGGACGCGCCGTCTCGAAGAGACGAGCATCGTCCTACAAATATATTATAGGAATAGATGAAGCAGGACGGGGGCCGCTTGCCGGCCCCATGGTTATTGCGGCAGTGGCCGTTTTTGGAAGTCCGACTTCCTATAGGAAGTCGGACTTCCTTAAAGGCATTCGCGATTCAAAAAAATTAACGCGCCTCGGGCGAGAACGCTGGTATCGCGTGCTCAAGAAAAAAGCGGCGTGTCAGTATGTGAGTGTGTCTGCGCGCAGTATTGATCAGAACGGAATTTCGCGGGCGGCGCGCGAGGCGATCGCTCGGCTCTTAAAAAAATTTCCTATCAAGCCAAACCTTGTATTACTTGATGGCAGCCTGTACGCGCCGCCCAAATACAAACAAAAAACTATTATAAAGGGGGACGAAAAAATTCCACTGATTGCAGCCGCGTCAATAATCGCGAAAGTCACGCGAGACCGCAAAATGTGCACGCTTCATAAGAAGTATCCACACTATAATTTCGCGCAGCACAAGGGCTATGGCACGCGCGCACATATGGCGGCAATCCGCCGCCACGGGCTCTCCGATATTCACCGGCGGTCATTTTGTACAAGGATTGTTAGTTAAAAAAAAGCTGTTGTCTTTTTACTGCCGCTATGATATTCTATTACCCATGACAGTCCGGATGCGTCATACGCGATCACATACAGGAAACAGGCGTTCACACCATGCGCTGAAGGTGCAGAATATCGCACAATGCCAACACTGTGCCGCGCCCATCCGGCCCCACACAGTTTGTATGAACTGTGGAAGGTATCAGGAAAGACAGGTGGTTGATGTATTAAAAAAACTTACAAAGAAAGAGAAGAAACGGAAACAAAAAGAACTCGCGGCGCAGGAAGCCGAAGCTGCGGAATCGAAACCGCTGGACGCAGCATCTCTTTCAAAAAAGTAACAATGGCACAACAATAAACACAATCGCACCTTAAAAATATCCATGGCATCACGACATCTTGCGCGCTCTATGGCAATGCAGGCGCTCTACGAGTGGGACTTTAATAATGTCGATGACACAAAGATAGATGAAATCATCACTCGTGTCATTGATGAATTTGGTCCTGGTTTTGACGATAAAAATTTTGTTTATGATATTGTCCATAAAGTGCTTGAAAAACGGAAAGAAATTGATGCGATTATTAAACACGCAGCTCCTGAATGGCCACTGGCTCAAATCGCGACGATCGACCGTAACGTGCTTCGTATTGGTCTTTCGGAACTTCTTTTTGGCAATTATAAAGATGTTCCCCCGAAAGTGGCCATTAACGAAGCAATAGAGCTTGCGAAAACATTTGGAGGTGAGAATTCAGGAAAATTTATAAACGGCGTGTTGGGTACCGTGTACCGCGAGCTTGGTGAACCTGGAAAAGATGATGGGTCAAAAAAATACAGTCCCGAAGAGCTCGAGAAGCTTCCTATCGAACGCCGCGCCGGGGCCGTTGTGATGAGGGGTGATAATGTAGCCCTGGTGCATGATGTTTTTGGATATTGGACATTGCCCAAGGGGCGTATCACGCTTGATGAAAGCGATAAAGACGGCGCCCTGCGCGCTGTTATGCATGAACTTGGATTGCGGGATCTTGAAATCGAAAAGAAGATCTGTGAAAACCAATATATTGCACATGATCCCGAAACAGGACCTGTGCGGCGGCGGGTCGTTTATTTTTTGGCGCGAACGTCGCAGGAAGACCTGCACCTTAAAGAGTCTGGCGGACTTGTGGAAACCCGATGGTTTCAAAAAGGCGAAACCGAGTCCCTTAAAATGTACGATGATATTAGAAAGATTTTAAATGATATATGATTGATATAGTGAGTCTTGAGAAAAGAACAGGCGTGCGATTCAAAAATAAAAAACTTCTTACGCAGGCGCTGACGCACCGTTCCTATATTAATGAAAACCCATCGTTCGCATTGGGCCATAACGAGCGTCTTGAATTTCTTGGGGATGCGGTTCTTGAACTTGTTATTACCGAGGCTCTTTTTAATCAGTATCCAGAGAAACCCGAGGGAGAACTCACATCTTTACGTGCCGCCCTTGTCAACGCAGAGATGCTTGCGGCGATCGCGTCTGGTCTTGGTTTGAATAATTACTTATTGCTCTCGCGCGGAGAGAAAAAAGATACTGGCCGCGCGCGTTCCTATATATTGGCAAATACTTTTGAAGCGTTTGTTGGTGCGCTTTATATAGATCAGGGGCATGAGGTGTGTTCTCGTTTTATTATTGACCACGTTTTTTCTCATCTCAACGAAGTGATTGAGAAGAAACTCTGGAGAGATCCCAAAAGCGCATTTCAGGAGGATGCACAAGAACAACTTGGTATTACTCCGAATTATCGTGTTTTGCGCGAAGCGGGACCTGACCACGCAAAGCAATTTTCCGTAGGTGTCTATGTGGGCGATGAACTGGTTGCACAGGGAAGCGGCCCCTCAAAACAGGACGCCGAAATTGAAGCCGCGCGGAAGGCGCTTGAAAAGAAAGGCTGGGCATAGCGATATGCAATTAAAGAGTTTGACGCTTTCAGGGTTTAAGTCGTTTGGGAAGACGACTATTTTCGAATTTTCATCACCTGTTACCGCGATCGTTGGGCCGAATGGGTCAGGAAAGTCCAATGTCGTAGAGGCAATACGATGGGTGCTCGGAGAGCAATCTATGAAGTCACTGCGGGGGAAAAAGGGCGAGGATCTTATTTTTAACGGTTCTGAATTGTCAGCGCGTCTTGGACGAGCGGAGGTGAAACTGGTTTTTGATAATTCACAGAGGCGTTTTCCGCTTGAATTTGATGACGTGGTGGTGGCGCGACGGGTGATGCGCGATGGAACTAACGAGTATGTACTTAACGGTTCTGTCGTCCGTCTCAAAGACATTTATGGAATGCTTGCGGTCGTCGGTCTTGGCTCGACCCAGCACCATATTATTTCGCAGGGCGAGGTTGATCGTATTTTATGGGCATCACCACGCGAACGTCAGGAAATGATCGAGGAATCTTTGGGACTCAAGGAATATCATCTCAAAAAACGGGAGGCAGAACGGAAACTTGCCGAGACGGCGGCAAATGTAAGACAGGTTGATTTACAAAGAAAAGAACTTGCCCCGCATCTTAAATATCTTGCGCTTCAGTCGGAGAAAATGCGCGCACATGAGGATTTCAAGAAAGAGCTCGATGAAAAGGTCCGCCGATATATATCTTGCGAACACGCAACAATAATTGCGCTTGAGCAAATGGATCGGGAAGAAGAAAAACCGTTTCTAGAAAAACGCAAAGAACTTGAACATGAAATTTCTGTACTTACTCACGAGATCCATGCGGCGGAGAAAACATACTCCGGCGTGCATATGAATAAAGAGATAAATGAGAAGCTTGCGGATCTTGATGAAAAACAGAAAAATCTCAACAGAGAACTCGGTCGGGTGGAGGGCGCACTTTTGACGGAGGGAAACAATGAGGTGGGCACGGTCTCTCCGGCGGAATTTCTGCGTGAGCTCGGGGATGCTATTTTGTTTGTAGATGGCCTCATGCAGAAAGATAGTTTTGAGAGTTTAAAGTCTGGGTTGAAAGACATAAAAGTAATGTTGGAGTCGCTCCGGAAGCTCTGTCGGGGAGAAAAGAGAGCAAAGGAAGGTGATTCAGGACTGCGGGAGAAAAAACGCGTGCTCGGTGAACAGTTGCGTGAAATCGAAAAAAAGATTAACGACCTCCGGGAACAGCAACAAGAAGAAACTACAAAGCGCGAGAGTATACTCGGGGAACTTCGTGAGCAAGAGCACCATATTCGCGAGTATGAGCATGAATTGGAGTCGGTTCGGGAAAAGCTTCGCGAAGTTGAGTTTGCTAAGGAAAAACGCCATGAGCGGCGCGCGGAACTTGCAAATTTCATTCGCGATATGAGAATAGATGGCGAGCAGAAAACTGGCAACGTATTTCGCGATGACGCCGAACGCCATACTTTGGTACGAGCGATTGAGCGCTTGCGCATTAAATTAGAAGAAGCGGGTGGTATTGATGGTTCTGTGCTTAAAGAATTTGATGAGACCAAAAATCGGGATGAATTTTTGGAACGCGAGCTCGAAGATCTTAGGAAGGCGGTACGATCTCTCGAGGGTCTTATGAAAGAACTTGACGGAACACTTAAAGAAAAGTTCGTTGGGGGACTCCGCAAAATAAACGAGCAGTTCCAATCTTATTTCAAACAGATGTTTGGAGGAGGGAAAGCATCGCTCTACGCCGTAAAGCCGGAGAAAAACGAAGATGGGGAGGAAGATAATACGGCAGGGGGCGTAGAAATATCAGTTGATGTGCCGCGCAAACGTTTGCGTTCGCTTGATATGCTTTCGGGTGGAGAGCGCGCGCTTACGTCAGTTGCGCTTCTTTTTGCGATGTCCGCAATTCATCCGCCCCCGTTTTTGGTTCTTGATGAAACGGACGCGGCACTCGACGAGGCGAATTCCGGACGATATGGAGATCTTGTTGATGAACTCTCACGGAAGTTGCAACTTGTTATTATCACTCATAATCGTCAGACAATGGAACACGCGGGCGCACTTTTTGGTGTCACCATGGATAGCGCGGGTTTCTCGCGGATTCTTTCACTTAAATTTGAGGAAGCAAAAGAATACGCGAGTACCGAATAGTACTACATCGGTTTGATTTTTCTAAGAAAGTGTTGTAATATCCCGTTATGCTCAAAATTCGCTTACAACGGGTAGGGCGTAAACATGATCCCAATTTTCGGGTAGTTTTGATGGACTCGAGGCGTGCTGCAAAGAGCGCGAAAGTGAATGAGATTCTGGGGCAGTATGAACCGCGGAGAAAACATATAAATCTCAAGCGGGAGAGGATTGAATACTGGCAGTCAAAAGGCGCTCAACTTACAAATACCGTGCGTGATCTCCTCAAACGCGGCGGGGGATCAAAGTAATACCCTTGCAATTTTTTCTGTTTCTGCTATAATGCGTTTATCTTACGGAAAGGTCGTTTTTTACCGCATAACAGCATATTCAGTACCATGTCAGAACTTGCAGATCAGAACTTTCTTGAGTACGTGGTGAAAGCTTTGGTAGATAATCCCAACGACGTCAAAGTTGACCGCAAGGTTGATGAGATGGGGGTTCTCCTTACCCTTCACGTAAACCCAGAAAATATGGGTCAAGTGATCGGCCGGAGCGGAAATACAGCTAAAGCGCTACGAACTCTTCTTCGCGTTGTTGGCATGAAGCACAATGCCCGCGTTACCCTCAAGATTGAGGAGCCCGAAGGGGGCCGCAGAACTCCGGCGGCGGAAAAGAAAGACATAGATGATTTGGGTGATTTGAAACTCTAATCATTGCATTTTAGAATAACAAACCCCCTGCTTCGCGCGGGGGGTTTGTTTCTCTAGGGTTTTTGCTTTGACTTTTTCATATGCTAATCTCGAAATATGCGATTTACTATTCTTACCTTATTTCCAAAAGCATTTGATTCGTATCTGGGCGAATCTATTTTGAAGCGTGCGCGAGAAAAGAAGCTGATAAAAATTGATATTGTTGATATCCGGAAATTTACGAGTGACAAACACCATACGGCCGATGGCAAGCCCTACGGCGGCGGGCCGGGGATGGTGATGATGGCGGAGCCGATATTGCGCGCGGTCGGCTCATTACTGAGATCGGATCTCAGGGGACGCTGGAGGAGAAAGGTTTTTATTCTTTCAGCAGCTGGCAAACAATTCAACAGTAAAATGGCAAAAAACTTGTCGCTGAACACCGATCACTTGATACTTATTGCTGGTCATTATGAGGGGATTGACGAGCGTGTCAAAAAGGCGCTTAAGGCAGAGGAGGTTTCGATTGGTGATTATGTGCTCACAGGAGGTGAGCTTCCTGCGATGGTCTTGATAGACGCCATCGCGCGTCATATTCCCGGAGTACTTGGCAAGCGCGAGTCGCTCGAGGAAAGGCGCTTTGGCATTGGCGTACCGGTTTATACGCGGCCGGAGGCGGTGGCGTATAAAGGCAAAAAATACCGCGTGCCGCCCGTACTCTTGTCGGGCGACCATAAGAAGATCTCCGCGTGGCGCAGCAGGGCGTGATATAATAAAATCATGCTTTTATGGATACCGCTTGCGGTGGGATCGTACTTTTTCAGCGCACTTTCCCAGACAGTAGACAAGGTGCTCGTCAGTACAAATCGTCTTAGTCCGCTTGCGTATGCGTTTTATACTGGTCTTTTCAGTATATTCCCGCTTATCGTTTTTGCTCCTGTTGGATTTGAATTGATACCTTTTGGCATTTTTTTCTTGGCGTTTCTCTCCGGTGCCGCGCTTGTGGTGGCGCTCTATTTTCTTTATTCCGCGCTTTCTTCCGGCGATGCTTCGCGCGCGGTTCCCCTTGTTGGCGGCGCTTCCCCAATATTTATTCTCATTTTTTCGTATGTCTTTTCGGGAGAAGTAATATCGCTTGAAGAGTTTCTTGCACTTTTTCTTTTGATCGTGGGCGGTGTCTTACTTTCACTTGAATTTCGGGAAAAAGAGGCGCGTTTTAACGGAAGGGTTGTTATATTTTCTCTTGGCGCGGCGTTTTTCTTTGCCTCATCGTTTTTTTTATCGAAAGAATTATTCAAAGCGCTTGAAGAAGTATCGATATCGCGCGCTCCTTTTTTTGTTGGTTTTTTCTGGGGTCGTTTCGGTTCTCTTGTTACTGCTTTTTTTATGCTTTGTATTCCCGGTGTTTGGCTGAAAATCCGTGAAGTTTCGCGTACGGCAGAGCGCGGCTCGGTTAGTCTTTTTGTGATCAATAAAGTCATCGCGGGTGGGGGGTTCTTCTTATTGAACATTTCCATTTATTTTGGTCCGGTCAGCATTATTAATGCCATGAAGGGGCTTGAGCATTTTTTTGTTTTTATTCTTACTGCGTTTGCAACGTCTTTTCTACCCCATGCGCTCCGGGAATCATTTGATGCACACTCGGTTGTAGTGAAATTGATTGGCACGACGTACATTGCAACAGCCCTCGTCTTATTGATCGCGTGATTATGAGAATGATATTAAGAGCGGTAAAGTACATTTTTCTGGTTTTTGTTGTTGGTTTTTTTGTTTTTCTTCTTCTTATACAGCGCGTGCCGCGAAAAACACCAAGACTTTATGGTGTTACGTTTGTCCCCCAAGCGGCTGAAGCGCTTGGTCTTGATTGGAAAGAAGTATATCGTGCGTTGTTCGACGATCTCGGAGTCAGGAACGTACGGATATCGGCTTACTGGGACGAGATTGAGAAAGAAAAAGATTCTTTCGATTATTCGCGCCTTGATTTTCAGGTCGAGGAAGCGCAGAGACATGGTGCGCGTATCATTTTTGTAATTGGCAGGAAAGTGCCGCGGTGGCCCGAGTGTCACATTCCCGAGTGGGCGAAGGATTTTACACTTGAAGAGCAGGACAACGAACTTTTTGATTATATGGGGAAGGTTATCCTTCGTTATAAGAACTTTCCCGCGATCGTAATGTGGCAAGTTGAAAACGAACCATTTTTACCCTTTGGCGAGTGTCCTGATTTTGGAGCAAAGAGCGTCGACGCGGGCATCGCTCTTGTTCGCTCTCTTGATGGAGGTCGGCCCATTTTGGTTACAGATTCTGGAGAGCTTTCGATTTGGATTCGCGCCGCGCGCCGCGGGGATATTTTTGGAACTACGATGTATCGCACTGTATGGAATAAGGTTGTTGGTGAACTTACCTATCCTTTACCACCTTCATTTTTCCGTTTCAAGCGGGCGATTACCGAACTGGTTGTTGGGCAGAAACAAATGATTGTTATTGAACTTCAAGGTGAGCCATGGCTTTCAAGACCACTTCAGGAGACAACGATCGAGGAACATTATACGGTCGTCAATCCCGAAAAATTTCGCGGAATCTTAGAGTACGCCGAAGCTTCGGGGTTTGATACTTTTTACCTGTGGGGGGTAGAGTGGTGGTATTGGCTCCGTGCGAATGGTCATCCAGAAATATGGGAGATTTTTAAGGAAAAACTAAAAGCTGTTGATCATGGGTAATTTCTTCTGGGGCGCTGCGACTTCTGCGCATCAAGTTGAAGGCGGAAATCACAATGATTGGTCCGAATTTGAAAAAACGCGCGGTTTGGAACAATCGGGGCGCGCGTGCGACCACTATAATCGCTTTCGCGAGGATTTTGATATTGCAAAATCTTTGGGTCACAACGCACATAGGTTTTCACTCGAGTGGTCGCGCATTGAGCCCGAAGAAGGAAAATTTGATGAGCGTGAGATCCAGCACTATCGCGATGTCATCGCTACCCTTCGCGAGCGCGGGCTTGAGCCGTTTGTGACGCTCTGGCATTGGACGGTACCACTTTGGTTTCGTGATTGCGGCGGGTGGACGTTGAAAGAGTCGCCGAAATAT
>Ga0075891_115_pt1 | contig 20693 bp, 19 predicted proteins | sample RifGroA1_FD_68314 | JGI IMG/M metagenome (GOLD analysis project Ga0075891, IMG submission 68314) | Parcubacteria bacterium GW2011_GWA1_47_9
GAGTTTTATCCGTTCCGCCAGCTTCTTTTGAGGCCATTTAACGCCAAGCCACAAAAGCGAATATTTAGAATTAAGCTTTTCGTATTTAGTATTTAGAACGGGAATGGGTGTGCCGATGGCAGAGATTATTTCCAAAGCGCGGATGAGTCGTCGTTTGTTTTTAGAATCAATCTCTTGCGCCCGTCTATAGTCCACAGACAATAGTCGGGAGTACAATTCTTCGGCCGATTTTTTCTCCAATTCTGCCCGTAATTTTTTATCGGGCGGAACTTTGGGCAAGTTCAAATCTCTTACGAGGGCATCGATGTAAAATCCGGCTCCGCCAACGATGATGGGAATCTTGTTTTTGTTCAGGATTGTTTTTATGGTTTTTTCTCCAAGCTTTTTATATCGGTCAACGGTAAAAGTTTTTTGAGGCAAGGCAACATCAAGAAGGTAATGCTTGGCTAATCTTTGCTCCTTCTTTGTTACCTTGCCCGTGCCGATATCCATGCCCTTGTAAACTTGTCGGCTGTCGGCAGAGATAATTTCGCCCTTTAATTTGCGGGCAAGTAAAATGCCCAAATCAGACTTGCCCGACGCTGTCGGTCCGACGATTATTATAATCTGTGGTTTGCGCTTTTCCATTTTTTAGTTAGTATATCCGAAAGAGGCTCTTTGACAAAGGGGAAATAAAAATGAAGTGGCTGGCGAAAAACTGGGTTTTTGTTTCCTCGGCGCTTGTTCTTTTCTTGAATGTGGAATTGGTGGTGATGCCGGTCCTGGTTTTTTTGACCAATATCCGGGGTAACCTGTTTTTTTACATTGCTTCAATTTGCGCCACTTCCGAACAGTTTTATTGGTATTGGGTGCCACTCCAACGGTTTAAAGAAGCCGTTGCTTCGAAAGTTACCTTAGCGGCGCAAAAACCGACAATAACCAAAATCATAAAAGAATTTCACGAACGCGGTTTGGCGGTTTCTGTAATAACGCTTGCGCGGTTAATCGAAAACGCGGTTTCTGATATTGCCCGATTTATTGCCAACCATGTTCTTAAGATAACCGAGATTGACAATTTCGTTAAAAGCAAAAAATTTTGTCTTATTATTTTTGTGGCGAAGTGGTTTGGGTATGCCGGACTTTGTGGATTGATGTTTACCCTTGGTTGCACGCCGGGCGTATGGTGGATTGCCGGCTTGGCTTACTGCCGTTCCCGCCGTTGGTTTGTCGGAATTTTATTTCTGGCCGCCGGGAATATTCTAAAAACATATTACTGGAGTTTGGTATTTCTGCATTACTATCCGTAAAAAGTCCCCGCTTTTGGCAGGGACTTTTATTATTGTTTGGAAGAGATTTCTTTCTTAAGGTTGCTGATGAATTTTTCAAGTTTTATCTGTCCGATGTCGCCTTTGCCCCGCTGGCGGACGGCGACGGCGTTAGCGGCGATTTCCTTATCGCCGATGACGGTGAGGTAGGGGATTTTCTTTAATTCCGCGTCTCTGATTTTGCGGCCGAGGGTTTCGTTAAGGGTGTTTGCTTCGGCTCTGATGCCGGTCTCGGTGAGAGCTTTTAAAACGCTATCGGCAAAATCATTTTGCTTGTCGGAAATGGGTAAAATCGCCACTTGTACCGGCGCAAGCCAAAGCGGAAACGCTCCGGCAAAATGTTCTATCAAAATTCCGAGAAATCTTTCGGTGGAGCCGAGTATCGCCCTGTGAATGACTATGGGCCTGGCTTTGGTGTTGTCCTTGGTCGCATATTCCAAATCAAATCTTTCCGGCAGATTCATGTCCAGCTGAACGGTGGAAAGCTGCCATTGGCGGCCGATGACATCTTTGAAAATAAAATCCAGCTTAGGCCCGTAAAAAGCCGCTTCGCCGACGCCGATATCGTATTTCCATCCGCGTTTTTGAATTACATTTGTCAAAACCGCTTCCGATTTTTCCCAAATCTTGGAATCGCCGATATATTTTTCGCGATTCTTGGGGTCATGAGTGGAAATGCGCACCCAAAAATCCTTAAAGCCAAAAACGCCGTAAACTTCCTCCACCATATCCAGCATCAATTCTATTTCCGATTCCACTTGTTCGGGAGCGGCAAAAACATGGCAATCATCTTGAGTAAGCGAACGGACGCGGGTCAGGCCCGACAATTCGCCTGATTTTTCATAGCGGTAATTGGTGGTGGTGCAAACGAAACGGATGGGCAATTCGCGGTAGGAATGCTGGAGCGATTTATAGAGCATCATAAAATGGGGGCAGTTCATCGGTTTTAAATAGTAGTCGGCCTCGTCCTTTAATTTCATCGGCGGATACATGGCGTCGTATTTGTCCAAGTGACCGGAAATTTTGTAAAGTTCGTTTTTGGTGATATGGGGAATCCAGATGGGCGTATAGCCGCGTTTTTCCTGGATTTCGGTTATAAAATTTTCAACAAGCCGTCTTAAAATCGCGCCTTTCGGATAAAACAACGGCAGGCCGGGACCAATCTCATCTATAATCGTGAAAAGTTCAAGCTCTTTGCCGAGTTTGCGATGGTCGCGCTTCTTGGCCTCTTCAAGCATTGTCTCGTAACCGGCCAATTCTTTTTTGGTTTCAAAAGCGAGGGCGTAAATTCTTTGGAGTTGGGAATTTTTCTCGCTGCCGCGCCAGTAAGCGCCGGCGACGCGGGATAGCTTAAATCCTTTTTCGGGCAAGTCGCCGGTATTGGAAATATGAGGGCCCTTGCAAAGGTCAATAAATTCTCCGATTTTGTAAAAACTTATCTGACCGCTTTTTTCTTTTTCAAGGTCTTCTTCCGCTTCGGCCGGCCTTTCGCCCTTTTTAATTTCTTCCAAAATTTCCGCTTTATATTTCTGTTTGTCCTTTTTGAATGCGGAAATGGCCCCATCAACCGGCATGAACAAATGCTCAACCGGCAGTTTGTCGGCAATTATTTTGCGCATCCGTTTTTCTATTTCGGCAAAATCTTTGTCGCTGAATGAATATAAAATCCGTCTTCAATAACCGGTCCGATGCCGAATTTGGTTTCCGGAAACATTTGCTTGACGGCGTAAGCCATCACATGGGCGAGAGTGTGGCGGATTGTAGCGATGGGGTATTTTTCCATTTGATAATCAATTAATGATAGCAAAACGATAATAAAAATCAAAATTAAAACTCTTGCCCCGCCCCCGCTCTCTTGTTTGTCCTGGCCTGCGAGGAACTTATTCAAAAAGAGCGCGCCCTCCGCTATTTATCTTTGATTGGAAGCTGATACTCTGTCGAGAAAGATTAGGGGAATATGAAAAGAGGAGCAAGGGGCTACGCTTAGAGCAACTCAACCCCCCCATTTTGGCTCTTTTGGGCACTATTGACTTTTTTGTGAAAAAGGTGTATAATTAAAAGCATAGGAGGATAGAAATGGAAACAAAAGAGATTCGGGAGCTGGGTATTGTCGGAGTGTTCTTTTACGGGCTATTGGCAATCGCGGAGCTTCTAATGCCAATGCCTAAAGAAGCCGTTGGTCTGTTTTTCAACGGCGAGCAATCTGCTTGGGTGTTTGCCGGGTTCTGGGTGCTGGGCGCTGTCGTCATGCTGACGACAGCGATATGGCCGGAACAAGCGAGAGCGGCAGTCGAAAATCGCACACGGGTGCGGTCTTTCTTTTACGCCATTGAGGCGAGAGTTTTGACATCGTCGCAGAGGAGTTTGAGGGCGCCGTCGCGGTCGTTTATCTTGCCGCGGGCGACGATGATGCTGTTTTCTTTCCAGGCTTCGGGGTTTTTTTCCAAAACATTGGGGAAAACCACCACCTCAATTTTGGAAGTAAGGTCTTCAACCCAGGAGAAAATCATCGGCCGGCCGGTTTTGGTTATAATTTTCTGGGTTTTGGTAATTATGCCGCCGATTTTTACCGAACTGCCATTGCGCGAAACGGCATCTTTAATCTGAACGACATTTTGCAGTTTTAATTCCTGCTGATAGCTGTTTAACGGATGGTCGGAAACGAATAAGCCCAGCAATTCCTTTTCCCACATTAGTTTTTCCCATATCTGGACCGGATTTGTCGGCACAAGGTGCAAAGGCGGCAGAGCCGGTCCGGCGTCACCGAATAAATTTGTCTGTCCGCTGTTAATTTCTTTTTCTTTGTCGCGGACGCAAGTGAGAATATTTTCCAGATTAAACAAAAGCATATTGCGCTCGCCGAATGCATCCAGTGCCCCGCATTTTATCAGCGCCTCAAGAGATTTTTTATTTAAAATTTTACTTTGGGAGCGAAAAATAAAATCTTCCAGATTTTTGTACGGACCGACGGTATTTCGTTCGGCGATAACGGCATCGGCGACGCCTTCGCCGAGATTTTTAATGGTCAGGAGGCCGAAACGGATTTGGTCGGCTGATTGTTGATTTTTGATAACCGTAAAATCTTTGAAAGAGCTGTTAATGTCAGGAGGCAGAACCGGAATTCCCATTCGCTGACATTCGGTGATTATCTCGGCAATTTTTTCCGTATCACCGGCTTCAGCAGTGAGGACGGCGCACATATACTCGGTGGAATAATTGGCTTTCATATGGGCCGTTTGATAGGCGACCCGGCCGTAACAGGCGGCGTGGGCTTTGTTGAAACCGTAACCCTGGAACGGCTCAAACAAATTCCAGACCTGCTCCGCTTGTTTTTCGGACATCCCACTGTGGGTTTGGCAGCCCTCAACGAAAATTTTATGCTGTTTGGCCATTTCCACAGGAATTTTTTTGCCGACCGCTTTTCTAAATTTATCAACCGTTTCCCAGTTGTAACCGGCTAATTCCATCGCCGTAAACAAAAGGTCGTCTTGATAAACCAAAATTCCGTATGATTTTGCAAGAAAATTTTCCGCTTTGGGGTGGAAATATTTGATAGGACTGCGGCCTTGTTTGCGGGCGATATATTCCGAAATATTATTTATCGGACCCGGGCGGTAGAGGGCAACCATGGCGTTGATGTCGTGGATGGTGGTTGGCTTGAGCTCCTTAAGATGCTTGGTCATACCTTCTCCGTTTAACTGGAATAATCCTTCAGTTTCTCCCTTGGCAAGCATGGCGAATGTTTTTTTATCGTCAAAAGGAATTTTTTCAATATCAATATCTGTGTTTCTGTGCTGTTTGACCAAGTGGACGGCGTTTTCCAAAATAGCCAAATTGCGGATACCCAAAAAATCAAGTTTGGTTAGTCCGATGCCATCTTCACCGACAGTGTACATGTCGTATTGAGTGATAATATTGGTTTCGCTTTTCGGGTCAAACTGGGTCGGCACATATTCAACCAGCGGTTTGGGAGCAATCACTACGCCTGCGGCATGAACCGAAACATGGCGAACCGTGCCTTCGAGCTTTTTGGCAATATCAAGAATTTGGCGGGCTTCCGAATCGCGCTCGTAAATATTTTTCAATTCGGGCTCAAGTTCCATAGCGCGGTCTATGGACATGGGGAATCCTTGGGAGCCCATGGGAATAAGTTTGGCTATCCTATCGCCGGTTTCGTACGGTTTGCCCGTGGCGCGCGCCACATCGCGAACGGCTCCGCGGGCCATCATTGTGCCGAAAGTGCCGATTTGTGCGACTTTGTCGGCGCCATATTTTCTTTTGGCATATTCAATGACTTCCTGCCTTCGGTTGTCGGCAAAATCCATATCAAAATCCGGAGCCGATGGACGGAACGGATTTAAAAATCTCTCAAACGGAAGCTGGAATTCAATAGGATTTACGTTGGTAATGCCGGAAAGGTAAGCAACAAGCGAACCGGCGCCCGAACCCCGGACGGTGGTATATATTTTTGATTCTCGGGCGAAGCGAAGCAAATCGGCGACCACAAGAAAATATGGGGAGTAATTTTTATTTTTTATGACTTCAAGCTCGTATTGCCGGCGTTTCTCAACTTCCGGGTCTTGGTCCAATCCTCGCCCTCTTGCTCCGTTTAGGGTCAGTTCGTCAAGCATCTGGTCAGCCGTTTTGCCCGGTTCAAGGGCGAAATCGGGAAAAATAAATTTGCCGAGAGTCAGATTGACGTTGCACCGCTCGGCGATTTTTGCGGTATTTTCAACGGCTTCGGGAATATCCTTGAATCGCTCAAGAGCTTCTTCGGTGGAAATAAAATGATATTCTCCTTTGCCTGAAAAAATAGCGGTGTCCCCGATATCGGTGTTGGTGGAAATGGCGACTAAGGTTTTGTGGGCAACGGCGTCGTCGGGGCGCAGATAATGGGAGTCCTGGGTGGCCACCAGGGGGATGTTCAGTTTGCGGGAAAGTTCAATCAGGGCGCTTCTCCATTCCTGAAAAAATTCCACATCGGGATGATGCATAATTTCCAAATAATAATTTTCGGGACCGAAAATTTCCTGATATTCGCGGATAACCGCTTCGGCCTTCTCCATGTTCCCCGACTTGATGGCCCGGCCAAGCTCGCCGGCAGGACAGCCGGAAAGAGCAATCAGCCCTTCGGAGCGGGCGCGAAGAAGTTCTTTGTCAATTCTGGGTTTGTAATAATATCCTTCAAGATGAGCGGCGGTTGTGAGTTTGATGAGGTTTTGATAGCCGGCGTTATCTTTGGCGAGCAGGGTAAGGTGGTAGCGTTTGTTGTCAATGTGAGGTTCTTTCTGCAATCGGGAACGGTTGGCGATGTAAACCTCAACGCCGATGACGGGCTTGATGCCGTTTTTGACGCAGGCGGTGTAAAAATCAATCACGCCGTACATGGCCCCGTGGTCAGTAATGCCGATGGCGGGCATTTCCAGTTCCTTGGCCAATTTAACCATGTCGTCAATCTTGGACAGGCCGTCCAAAAGAGAATAGTGGCTATGTGTGTGAAGGTGTATAAAATTAGTCATTAGTAATTTGGCCGTTAAAATTTTGAAAATTAAATACCGCGATTACGAATTTAAATTTTTGTAATCACGGTTATCATGTCCTTATTCTAACATCAGCAGTTTTTTGCTCAATGGCAATTTTCTGTGGACAACCCTCGTTCCTTTCTGTTTCTAACGCTCCGAAGCACCCCACAACTTCCCGAGCGCTTCGGCGCGCTCCTTTTTCAATCTGCTCGGTCGCTTAGGATAAACAAGGAATTTCTTGCAAAAAATCCCTTGTTTATCCTGGCCTGCGAGAACTTATTCAAAAGGAGCGCGCCCTCCGCCACTTAGCTTTGATTGATAACTTATGCTTGAGTGAGAAAGGTCAACCTCGAAAGAAGTAAGAAGTTTTTGGCTTCTGCCGAAATAATATTTCGGACTTCGTTCGGGGTCAAAGAAATATGAAAGAGGGGCGGGGGTTTACGTCTTTGGCGCAACGTCGAAGGCAACCAAAAAATCTACTACCTGATTGCAAAAATTCAATGCCCGTGTTATTATTGCCCAATAGAAATGATATCCCGCATATGTTTTGCGGGAAGAAATAGATTTTCATAATTTAAATAATTTTTTTGAAGAACTTATTGCGTTTGCCCAAGTTCGAGGCAAAATCAAGCATTAAGCCGAAACATAGTTGTCTATGGTGAGGATTAAGGCGAAGATTTTAACGAAGAAATTGGGTAAACCCTTTAGGGCTTAAGCCGCGATGGGCATTAAGTCCGCCAGCTGGCGGATATGCCCCGCGGCGAAAGCGCAAAGTTCTTACACCAAAAATGGCGGTACCAAGACACCACATGGCCAAAGGCAAGCAAAAGAGGCGCCGAAGCCACCTTGCCCTAAAGCCGAAAAATTTAATTGCCTGCCCGCATTGCCACAAAATGATAATGCCGCATATCGTTTGCAAGTTTTGCGGCTTTTATAAGAATAGGGAAGTCGTCAATGTGCTGGCAAAGGTGCTCAAAAAGAAGGAAAAACACACCCACAAAGCCTAAAACTTAAATTTTATGGCCTCACGTCATTTATCTCGTTCAGTGGTGATGCAAGCTCTTTATGAGTGGGATTTTAGGGGCAGGAAGGAAGGCGCGTTCAAGGAAATTCTTGAGCGTAACATTAAGGAATTTGCCTCCGGTGTCGATGACCCGTCTTTTATTTTCCAGCTGTCCGAAGGAGTAATGGCTCATTTGCCGGAAATAGACAAAATAATAGAAAAAGCGGCGCCGCAATGGCCGCTGGAGCAGATTGCCATCGTTGACAGGAATGTTTTGAGGGTCGGCCTGTACGAACTGCTTTTTGGCAGTCGGGAGGAAGTACCGCCGAAAGTCGCCATTAATGAATCAATTGAACTTGCCAAATCGTTCGGAGGGGAATCATCGGGTAAATTCGTCAACGGCGTATTGGGGACGGTTTATCGCGAAATAGGCGAGCCGGGGAAAGACCACGTAAAATCGTCTGAAGACGAACACGTGTCCGACGATGCGCCGAACCAGTCTCGCCAAGACTCGCCTATCAACGAAGCGGGTGGAGCCGAGGCGGAAAAGAAAGAAGAAACAGACTAAGAAGCCGGACCTGAAGCGTCTGAAAATTAAAAATAGTTAAATTGTTATCTTGTTAAATTGTTATCTTGGTTGAACAAGGTAGCAAGCTAACAAAATACCAAGATTTTTATGACAAATGAAAATCTTTCTTTACTGGAGGGAAACATCGGTTACGAATTTAAAAACAAAGACCTTCTTCTCCAGGCCCTTACTCATCGGTCTTATTTAAACGAAAATCCCAAGTGGCGTCTTGACCAAAATGAGCGGTTGGAATTTTTGGGAGATGCCGTTTTGGAGTTGGTGGTTACGGAGTATCTCTACAAAAATTTTCCCAATCCCGAAGGTGAAATGACCAATTGGCGGGCGGCTTTGGTGAACGCCGTTATGCTGTCGCAAATTACCAAAGAATTTGATTTAAACGATTTTATGCTGTTGTCGCGCGGGGAGGCTAAAGATACCGGCCGGGCGAGACAATATATTTTAGCCAATGCCATAGAAGCGTTAATTGGCGCGATTTATCTTGACGGGGGATACGAGCCTGCCAGCGAGTTTATTGAAAAATTTGTTTTGAAAGAACTGCCGAGGATTATTGAAGACCGTTTGTACCGCGACGCCAAGAGTTTGTTTCAGGAACAAGCCCAGGATAAAGTCGGCATAACGCCCTCGTACGAGGTTTTGGAAGAGTGGGGGCCGGACCACGCCCGCAATTTTAAAATCGGAGTTTTTCTGGAAAAAGAAATGGCCGGCGTCGGCCAAGGGCCTTCCAAACAAGAAGCCCAGCAAGCGGCGGCGGAGGATGCGCTCAAGAAGAAGGGGTGGTAATCAAGACGGTTGATTATATTTGTGAAATTTGTTAACATAAGCCGATGCTGAAAGTACGACTACAACGAGTAGGGAAACGAGGCCAGGCTTATTTCAGGGTCGTGGTTGTCGAGCATACCAAAAAACCGAAAGGAAAAATTTTGGAACTTTTGGGTTCCTACAATCCACATCAAAAAGAATTTAAGGCCAATAAAGAAAGAATCGAATACTGGATTAGCTGTGGGGCTCAAATTTCACCGACAGCCAATAATTTACTTGTAAATTATAAAATTTGGGATAGGCCAAAGATGCAAAGTTGGAAACCGAAGAGAAGTAACAAGAAACAAGAGGCAAGCGACAAGCCAGAAGAAACAGAACTCAAAGCGCAAAACTCAAAGCCGGAAGAAGCCCCCAAAGAAGAAGCGGCTGAAATTAAGACGGAAGAAGCGGAAGTAAAAACAGAAACAGCCGAGACGGTCGAGGCCAAAGAAGAAATTGCTCCGGTTCCCCAAAATGCAAATAATCAGGATTGATTTGAATAAAGATTATTCAACCGCAATCGCCGAGGCGGTTGCGGTTTTGAGTTCCGGCGGAACGATTGTTTATCCCACCGACACTCTTTACGGATTGGGCGCCAACGCCCTTGATGAAGAAGCGGTGAAGAAAATTTACCGCATCAAAAACAGGAGTTTTTCAAAACCTCTTCCTGTCATTGTAAAAAATATGCTCTGGGCCAAAGAGCTTGCTTATATCGGCGCCAGCGCCGAAAATATTTTGGAAAAAATTTGGCCAATGGTTGGAAGCGGCAATAACGACGGCGCTTTTACCGTAGGCAAAGTGACAGTCGTTCTTCCCAAAAAAGAAATTGTTCCTTCGATTCTGACCTCCGGCCAGAGAACAATCGGCATCCGCATTCCCGATTTTATTTTTTTAAACAAACTTTTGGGCCGATTCGGCTATCCTTTGACATCAACTTCGGTCAATATTTCCGGCGAGGAACCGAGTAACGACATAAATAAAATAATCACCCTCTTTGAAGAGCGGGACGAGAAGCCGGATTTGATAATTGACGCCGGAGTTCTGCCTAAATCCGAACCGTCAACCATCCTGGATTTGACCCATCCGCGGCAACCGAAAATCCTTCGCGTCGGTCCTTCAAAACCGGACCAGTTGTTGCGCTTATTGCAGATTTAGCGGGTTTAATTTTATCATATGGCCGACAAAATTATTGACGGCAGAAAAATAGCCGCTGAAATTCTCGGACAATTGAAGACAAAAAATGTCGCCGGAAAATTAAAATTGCGGTTAACCGCCGTTTCTGTCGGAGCGGACGGTAAATTAAGGAAATTTATTGAATTGAAGAAAAGAGCCGCTGAAAATATCGGCATTGAGTTTAATTGTCGGAATTTTAAAACCAACAGCAGCCAGTCGAATATAATATCAGAAATTAAACGTCTCGCTTGCACCAAATCGGTTTCGGGAATTTTTGTGGAACTGCCCATTCCGAAAAAATTCAATACCGGTAAGATTTTAAACGCAATTCCGCCGGAAAAAGACGTTGATGTTTTATCGGCGGCCGCGCAGGGAAAATTCTTTGCCGGGGAATCATCGATTCTGCCACCGGCCGTCGAGGCGGTAAAAATTATTTTTGAAAAATACGGCATCAGTCTCAAAGGCAAGCGAGCCGCCGTATTCGGCTATGGTCTTTTGACTGGCCGGCCGGCGGTTCACTGGCTGGCCGCATCCGGTGCGGCGGTAACAACGATAAATGAATTTACAAAAAATCCGGGCGGACTTTCTAAAAATGCCGATATTATAGTTTCCGGTGTGGGCAAACACGATTTAATAAAACGGGAAATGGTTAAACGGGGAGCCGTTGTCGTTGATTTCGGGTATAATACCGTAAACGGAAAATTATGCGGCGATGTTGATTTTGCGGCAGTATCGAAAAAGGCCGGACTGATTACGCCTGTTCCGGGCGGGGTCGGACCGATTGTTATAGCCGCGGTATTCCAAAATTTGGTAAAATTAACGGTAAGCAAAAACTAACCCATGTTTAATGGTTTAAACACTTCGTTATTTTGGAGAGTCTATTCTTTATCCGGACAAAATATCTGGCTGGACAGATTTTGGGTTTTTTCGGCGGAATGGCTCGGTTATTTGCTGGTGGCGGGAATTATAATCGTTTATCTGCGGAACAGAAATAAGTATCGCAATATGGTCTTGGTTGCCGTAAGTTCGGCTCTTGCGGCGCGGCTTATTTTCGTTCCCGTCATCAGATTTTTTTATGCTCACCCCCGGCCGTTTATGGTTTTTGAAAATATAAAACAGCTGATTAACCACGATATAATTTCTTCTTTTCCTTCCGGTCACGCTTCATTTTATTTTGCTTTGGCGGCGGGGGTTTATTTGTATAATAAAAAACTCGGCGCCGTGTATTTGGCCTTAGCGGGGCTTATCGGTTTTGCTCGCATTGTCGCCGGCGTTCACTGGCCGTATGATATTTTAAGCGGAGCGGCGCTTGGCTTTGCGACGGCTGTTTTAATTAAATCATTAAAACGCCACTCTTAATTCCAAGCGGGCTTTTTCCGAGGCGGCTTTAAAGTCTTGATTGGCTTTGGCGACGGTATTTTTATATTCAGTCGAAGCTGATTTAACAAGCGAAGACGGAATTCCGTTTTTTTGCTTGTCGGATATTAAGTTTGATTTTGCCGTCCTAATGCTCGAGACAAAAGTTGTCCTGGCGATTGGGGGTCTTACTCCGGTCGCGCAATCCGTTTTGGCTTTTTTAACTGCCGCCTGATTGGAATTTTTAAAATTCCGCACGGCGTTATCAATCGCCGAATTTCTTAAGGCAATAATGCGGTCTATTTCTTGCCGATATTCCAAGGCGGCGGTCTTGACGGCATTTTTGCGGGCGCTGACGGCGTTTTCCATCGCTGTTTTAAAATTGTTAACGGCGGTTTTTTGTCCGTCGGTTTTGGCCAGGGCTTCTATTTTGGCGTAAACGGGAGACATGCTGTTCATCACGCCTTGTTTTAATTCTGCTAATTTGGCATCCCGCAAGTCACGGTTGTTTTTTAAATTTTGCAATCTTTCATTTTGGCGGGTTTTAAGAACTCCTTCGCGGGTAATTATTCCTTGGTCCAATACGGAAACGGCCTGATTCAGGTTGGCGCAAAAATTAGTCCGGACAACGGCAAAAGCGCTGTCGGAAAAGATACCGGCCGCAATAACGGCAAATGCGGTTCCGAGGACGATTGTTGTTTTATAATTCTTCTTCATTGTAAAATTGGCCAAGGTTATCCAGCGCCTGGTCATCTGAATTTATAAACGAAACATCGGCATCTTCATTTTGGGCAAATTGCTGATTGTCGGCCAAGGCGATTGCCTCATCAATTAAAGCGTCAAGGTTATCGGCGGCCAAACTTGTCGATTTAGGCGAAGGGGCGGTTGTTTTGATTTTTTCTTTGTCGGTAATTGCCGGCGCGCTAACGGCCGGGGTTGCGCCTTGCTCGGCTATTTTTTGGGATTCTTCGGGCAATAATTTGGAGTAAAATACGGCCACCAATATGGCGATGGCGGCGGCGGGAACGGCAAATTTAAACCAAGGCGCAAATCCGAAAGAAGGCGAGTGATTTTCTTGATGTTCAGTTCGTTCATCGGGAATTTGGGAGATTATTTTATACAGCAATTCTTTGGACGGATGAATCGCGTTTTTGACAGTTTGAACGGTTTTCAGAGTTTGGAATAATTCCTCAAGCTCGTTTTTATGTTCGGGAAACCCCTCGACTCCGCTCGGGGCAAGTAAATTTAAAATTTCAGGTTCTGATTCGCCCTTTTCCAAAAGTTCCAACGCTTTGGTTATTATTTTTTCCGTTTGTTCGTTATATTTCATGTTCGTTAAAATACCGCTTAAGAATTTTTAAGGCCCGGCATTGCGTTTGTCTTATCGCGTCTTCCTTTTTGCCTAAAATTTTTGCTATTTCGGCCGTGGTCAGGTCGTTTATAAATTTTAAGATGACTACTTCTTGCTGTTCTTCGGTAAGATTTTCAATGGCTTGATAAACCGCTTGAGCCGTTGATTTTTGGTCAATCAGGCGCTGGGGATTTTCGAATGACTCGGCGGACAGCGTTTCCGGCGGTTTGTCAGTCAAAATATCTTTCTTTTTTCGCCAGTGGTCTATAACTCCCGAAACGCGCCTATTGATTTAAAAACTTTTACAAAAACTGCTTGGCTCAAATCTTCCGCTTCTTCTTTGTTTTTGGTTCTTAGGTAAATATAGCGGTAAACCGGCGTAAAATATAATTCATAAAGCCGGCCGAACGCTTCAGTGTCGCCGTTTTTGGCGAGTTGCATAAGTTGTTTTAGGTCGTTTTCCGGTTTATTATCGTACATAATAGATAACGAAATATGAGATAGTTTTGTGATTTGGGTGTCTTTATTGTAATTGTACCAAGCTCGCACCTATTTTCAAAACAAATGATGTGGGACGCGCTTCGCGCGTCCCACCTTCTGGCTTTGAAAAAGCCGTTGAGTTCCTTACTAGTGCCGCGGGGGAGAGTCGAACTCCCATGAGCTTGCGCCCGCACGATTTTGAGTCGTGTACGTCTGCCAATTCCGTCACCGCGGCGTATTTCGCCGACAACTTATTTAAATCTTATCACCAATTTTATTTTTTACAAAAAACCGTCCGGACTATCATCGCGCGGGCGGTTTTGGCTTGTAGATGTAAAAAATTCTGCCGACAATCATTTTTTTCGGCACCGGGCCGAAATTTCTTGAATCCTCCGAATCCCGCCAATTGTCTCCAAGCACGAAATATTCGTCTTTTCCCAGGAACGCATGCAGGTTATCGCAAAACTCTCCCGACTGGGGAACCGTAATCAAGTCGGATAGTTTTATCAGGGGGTCAATATAGGACTCACCGGTTCCTATGTATATGGTACAGGTTTTGACATCGCACAGTATTTCTTCATCGGGCAAACCGATTATTCTTTTGACGTGATAGTTTATTCCGTCAGGAGCGTTGTCGTCGCGAATAACGACAATATCACCCCGCCCAAACGTGAATAGCTGGCTGAATCTTTCCGAAAACAGACGACTGCCCATGGGAACCGTCGGCTCCATGCTGGCGTTGATGACATACCAACTGGCGATAATCTTGAATTTCAGGACCAGAAAAAGAGTTAAAATAAGAAGGACCAGAACCAACCATCGGCTCTTTTGAATTTTCAAGGCGCCCCCCGTTTCTTAAGTAAACAAGGTATCCTCTTTATATTATTAAACGGAAAATTTTACAAGGACAGAGACAAAATATTGTATTACCGCTTTTGTGTGTTAAAATTAATATAGAGAAAAACAAAAACATCGAATTTCGCATCGTATCAATGGCCAGAATAATAAGCGTTTGCAATCAAAAAGGCGGAGTCGGGAAGACTACCACGACAATAAATTTGGCGGCCTACCTTGCCGCTCTCGGAAAATATGTTTTGCTGGTGGATATGGATGCGCAGGCCAATGCCACTACCGGATTAGGCATCCATGTGGCAGACAACGGCTCAAATATCTATCATTCCATCGTTAGCGATTTAAATCCCAATTTGGTGGTTAAGAAAACGTCTTTATTCGGGTTTGATATTTTGCCGGCGGCGCAGAGCTTGGCCGGAGCGACGGTTGAACTGGTGACAATGGAAGAAAGAGAAACCCGCTTAAAAAGGGTTTTAGATTCTATCCGGACCAATTACGACTATATTCTGATTGATTGTCCGCCCTCACTCGGCCTTCTCACCATCAATGCCCTTACCGCGTCGGAAAAGGTGCTGATTCCTGTTCAGTGCGAATACTACGCCCTTGAGGGATTGAGCCAGTTATTAAATACGATTGAATTGGTAAGGCAAGGATTGAATTCAGATTTGCAAATATTGGGCGTCCTGCTTACAATGTTTGACAGGAGGAACCAATTGTCGCATCAGGTTGTCAATGAGGTGAGCAAGAATTTCCCCGGCCGCGTTTTCAATGCTATAATTCCGAGGACGGTTTCTTTAGCCGAGTCGCCCAGTTTTGGCAAAACGATTTTACAGTTTGACCCGGATTCAAAAGCGGCCAAGGCATACCGGCAGTTGGCGGAAGAAGTTATACGGCTTAGTTAAAAGTTATAAAGTCCAGCAAGTTTATAAAGAACTTTATAAACCTTAAGAACTTGATGAACCTTCAACTAATATTATGAAAAAGTTCTTCGGTTTAGGCAAAGGTCTGGGGTCGCTGATACCGGCCTCACGAATGGTAAAACCGGAATCTCCGAAAGAGAATGTTTTTTATGTTGAAATTAATAAGATTAAACCCAATTCCGAACAGCCGAGGCGCGATTTTGACGAAAAAGGAATTGAAGAACTCGCCAAGTCAATCAAAAAATACGGCGTGCTTCAGCCCTTGCTTGTTTCCAAAGTGGAAACCGAAACCTTGCGGGGACTGGACGTTTCTTATAGTTTGATTGCCGGAGAGAGGCGGTTGCGCGCTTCCAAGATGGCCGGACTTCCTCATGTGCCGGTTATCATCAGAGACGATTTTGAAGAGAAAAAGACTCGCCTTGAGGTGGCGCTGGTGGAAAATCTTCAGAGAAAAAACTTGAATCCGGTTGAAGAGGCCGAAGCGTATGAACGGCTTGCCAAAGATTTCGGTCTTACCCAGAAAGAAATCGCCGAAAAAGTTTCCAAATCCCGAGAGGTGGTGGCCAATGCCGTCAGATTGTTAAATTTGCCGAAAGATATGAGAGAGGCAGTCCGTTCGGAAAAAATATCTCGCGCCCATGCCCGCGCTTTGTTGGCGTTCAATGACGAAAAAAAACAAAGAGAAATTTACAATCAAATTCTTGCGGACGGAGTTTCGTCAAAAGAAGTAGAGGGCATCGCTTCGGCGGTCAAATCATCCAAGCCGGTAGCCAAAAAAGAAAATAAGTTTATTGAGTTGGAGAAAAATTTGGGCGAGACCTTGGCGGCGCCGGTGTTAATCAAGGCGGCATCGGGCAGCGGAAGAATCATCATCAAATTCGCCAATCTTGAAGAACTTAACAAAATCGCGAAAAGTATTATTGATTAAAAATTCCTACATAATGAGGGGGGAATAACCCAGTCGATAATTTTTTATAAAATTATTAAAACTAATTTAACAGGTCCGACCTGTACAGGTCTTGCCTAGAAGAAAGAGATTTTGTAAGATGGCCGAATGACATTGCGCAAAATACCTTTTGCGGCAGGCGAGTTTTATCACATTTATAACCGCGGCAATAGTAAGCAAATTATTTTTCGCGGGGAAAATGATTATGAGCGGTTTATCAAACTCCTATTTCTTTCAAACGGGAAAGAAAATTTTAAGATTTGTTTGACCGGAAATGATGTCTATAATTTTAACCGTGGCGAGCGGTTGGTTGATGTTGGCGCATATTGCTTAATGCCTAACCATTTTCATTTGCTTTTAACTCAACCCGAAGGCGGCGGCATAAGTAAATTTATGCAAAAATTATCTACTGGTTATTCTATGTATTACAATAATAAATACGAACGCACTGGTACTTTGTTTGAAGGGAAATTTAAGTCGGAGCACGCGAAAGACGATCGTTATTTAAAATATTTATTTTCTTATATACATTTGAATCCGGTAAAATTATTAGAACCTAACTGGAAAGAAGAGGGGATAAAAAATAAAAAACAAACCCTAAGGTTTATTGAGCAATATAAATTTTCAAGTTACCAGGATTATTTTGATTGTGACCGAAAACAAAAAAACATATTAAACCCAAATGCATTTCCTGATTATTTTTCAACGAAAAAATTGCTTAAAGGCGAAATATTCAATTGGCTACACTATAAAAAATAACCCATCTTAACAGGTCCGACCTGTACAGGTCGGACCTGTTAAGATGGGTTATTGAACATGGTCGAAAGGCGGAATCAGTCATTGATTAAATTTTATTTCTCGGATTTTTCTATCGGCCAATGAGCGCTTAAGATTCTCGTTTCTTGGGCGCTTTTTATATTTGAACAAGATGTCAGGTGAATAGAAACACCCCTGTTTACGGTCATGTAACCTCTTATTTTTTTGTCCGGAGTGGGATTACAACACTTGGCTAATTTGTATAATAGTCCACTCTGTCCCTGAATAAGGGGTTCGGAGAGTGTTCTAATAGAATTTTTTGAGATTGAAATCGGCTTTCTTTGAGCGGGTTTTTTTATCCCAGGCAAGGCCTGTCCAGGCCTTGCCTGGGATAAAACCGCGGAATTTGCCAGTTCAACGAATTGGAGGTTTTGGGGCGACGGCGAATCTCTGAACCATGATTTGATTTTTTTCCTCGCTTCGGCGGTTTTGACGATTTTCAGCCAGTCAAAAGACGGCTTGGGATTTTTACCTTTCAGAATTTCCACCATATCCCCGTTTCTCAACTCATAATGGAGAGGGACCATTTTATTGTTTGCTTTGGCGCCCAAAATAGCGTGGCCGAGGTCGGTGTGAATGGCATAAGCAAAATCAACTGGCGTCGCGCCTTCGGGCAGGTCTTTGACTTCTCCCTTTGGCGTGAAAACGAAAATCCTGTTTTTGAAAAAATCAATTTTTAAATTGGAAAATTCTTCGCCGGTCTTTATTTCTTTCAGGAAATTTTTCAGCTGGGTAACCCACTGAATATCTTTGGTGTCGGTTTTAACGGGCTTCTTTTTGCCGCTTTCCGAGTAAGCCCAGTGGGCGGCGATGCCGTTCTCGGCGTATTCGTGCATTTCGGCGGTTCTTATCTGAATTTCAACTATTTTTCCTTTTTCGCAGAAAATAGTGGTGTGAAGCGATTGATAGCCGTTGGGTTTGGGCAGGGAAATATAGTCCTTTATCAAGCCGGGCAGGGGTTTGTAAAAATTATGGATTACCCCGAGGGCTTCGTAGCACGATTTAATATCCGGCAAGATAATCCGCATGGCGACCAAATCAAAAATTTTATTGAAATCCATGTCGTATCGAAGCAGTTTTTGGTACAAGCTGTAATAGTGTTTTATCCGGGAGTTCATTTCGGTGATTTCTATGCCGGCATCCTGCAGTTTTCTTTTGATGAGCGGTTTGGTTCTTTCCGCGTAATTTAAATTATCGGCGTATTTGGTTTTTATTTGTTTGATAAGCCATGAGTATTCGGCGGGATAAATATACGGGAAAGCCATATCTTCAAATTGTCCTTTGAGGTATCCCATTCCCAGACGGGCGGCGATGGGGGCATAGATTTCAAGTGTTTCTTTGGCAATGCGTTTTTGGTCTTCCTGCGGAAGATATTTTAGAGTTTCCATATTATGATAACGGTCGGCGAGTTTTATCAAAATAACGCGGATATCGTCGGCCATGGCAAAGAACATTTTTTTGAGCGAGCTGATGTGGTTGGCGTTTTGTTTTTGGTCTAAGCCGTGTTTTTCGGAGTATTCAATTTTAGCAAGCTTGGTGACGCCATCCACAAGAAAGGAGATTTCTTTACCGAATTCTTTTTCAATGTTTTTGGCGGTAAGACTGGTGTCTTCAACGGTGTCGTGGAGCAGGCAGGCGGCAACGGTGATTGCGTCAAAACCGAGTTCGGAGAGAAAATAAGCCGCGTGAAGCGGGTGGGTGATATATTCTTCGCCGGACATTCTTTTTTGTCCGCCGTGGGCGGCTTTTGCGAAAAAATAGGCTCTTTCTATCAAGGCAGAATCCTGTTTCTTAAATTTTGGATTTTGCAGTATTTTCTCCAAAAGAGGAGGCATATCAAAAATCCTATCCTAAAAAGAGGGGAAGCTCAAATGCTTTTTTTCTTGCCGCGGCGGGAGAGTTTTTTGGGTTCTTTTAATATTTCAAGGGCGCGGGGGAGAGTTATCGTGTAAACATCATCGCCATCTGCTTTTTTGAGTGAACGAAAATCTCCATCATGAACGATGTATGGTCCGAATCGGCCGTTGTTGGCGGAGATTTCTTTGCCAGTTTCCGTATGAACGCCAAGAACGCGAGGCAAGCTTAAATATTTTAAGGCCTCGGCCACGGTTACTGTGGACGGGTCTTTGTCTTTGGGGATGCTTGCCCGGCGGGGCTTCTCGCCTTTCTCACTTTTCGGAGGATTTTCGCCGAGCTGGACATAGGGACCAAATTTCCCTTCCATAACAAATATTTGAAGGCCAGTGGCCGGGTCGGCGCCAATCGGTTTATTCGGTTCAACGACTGAACCGTCAATTTTGCGGGCGCCGTCGCAGACCGGATAGCGGGAACAACTCAAAAACTTGCCATTACGGCCAAGCTTGATAGTCATGGGGCTATCGCATTTAGGACATTTAAATTCTGTCGGCGCTTCGCCAAGGTTAGTCAGCTTGTCTATTTTTTCTTTGGCTTTTACATCGCGATGGAAAGGTCTGTAAAAATCGCTTAAGGTTTTAACATATTCTCTTTTGCCATCTGCGATATCATCCAATTCGTCTTCCATTTCAGCGGTGAAGGTGTCGCTGATATAATTCATAAAATTTTCTTCAAGGAATGTGCTGACCACTTCGCCGGTATCGGTAGGTTTTAATGACCGGTTGTCTTTCTCTACATATTTTCGGTCATGCAAGGTTTTGATAATTGAAGCATAAGTTGAAGGCCGGCCGATGCCGCGTTTTTCAAGTTCTTTAACGAGTCCGGCTTCGGTGTAGCGTGACGGCGGTTCGGTGTGTTTTTCTTCGCTGATGATATCTTTGAGGGTTAATGCTTCTTTTGTTTCTACCTTGGGCAGTTCCACATCTTCGCCTCGGGCGCGAGTATCGCAGGCCAGCCAGCCGTCAAAGATAACGCGGCTGCCGATGGCGGAAAAATCAGGAACCCCGCCATCCTTAATGTTGACGGTAATTTTAGCGCGCGAAAGTTTGGCGTCGGCCATTTGCGAAGCGATAGTCCGTTCACGAATAAGGCGGTAAAGTTTTTTCTGTTCTTCGTTGGCGCCGGCACTTTCAAGAGCGGCGTTTGTCGGGCGAATGGCTTCGTGGGCTTCCTGGGCATTTTTACTTTTGGTTTTGTAATTGCGGACCTCCACATAGTGTTGGCGATAATACCGGCGATTTGGGCTTGAGCGGAAGCGGCGAGATTTAGACTGTCGGTGCGCATGTAGGTGATAAAACCATGCTCGTAGAGTTTTTGGGCAATGAGCATGGTGCGGGCGGGCGAAAAACCAAGACGCGAACTGGCTGATTGCTGAATAGTAGAGGTAGTAAACGGCGAACGGGGAGAGCGTTTGATTTCGCCTTCGGTGATGTCTTTGACGAACCAGGAACCGCCCCGGCTTTTTTCCAGAATTGTTTCCGAGATTTTTTTATCGCGCGGTTCTTCTTCGCAGACGACGCGAAAGACTATTTTATCCCCCCCAAAAACATCGGCGGCGATGTTGTAGTAGGCCTCGCTTTTAAAGGCGTTAATCTCGCGCTCGCGTTCAACGAGAATTCGCAAAGCCGGCGACTGAACCCTTCCGGCAGAAAGCCCGTAACGAACCTTT
>Ga0075891_116_pt1 | contig 19563 bp, 17 predicted proteins | sample RifGroA1_FD_68314 | JGI IMG/M metagenome (GOLD analysis project Ga0075891, IMG submission 68314) | Parcubacteria bacterium GW2011_GWA1_47_9
TCTTTACATACCCGCATCTGCAGATCGGTATGTGCCCCATGGCAAACATGAGAAGAGCCGCAACTACAACAACGCCTGCGGCGATTGCAATATCTACTCCCGTGGGTACCTTATATTTTGCAAAATACCATTGCCGCCCAAAAACAAAAACGGCTGTTACCGCGAACACGATTATCGGAAAAACAACGCCGTTGAGCATAAGCATATAATACCAGAAATGAGACCTATTGAGACTTGCTTTAATGCACGTCTTCAATATGATCAATAACACCGTCTTTAAGCCACACGATCCTCTTAACCCACTTACGGTCTTCGGGCTCGTGGCTAATCATAATAATCGTCTGATTAAGAGTTTTGTTTAGATCGTGCAGAAGTCTGAGCACGGTTTCCGACGAAGCCGTATCAAGATTCGCGCACGGCTCATCCGCAAGTAAAATGCGCGGCTTATTGATAAGCGAGCGCGCAATTGCGACGCGTTGCTGCTCGCCGCCCGAAAGCTCGCTTGGATAGTGATGCAAGCGATGGTCCAGTCCGACGCGTTCAAGGAGCATTGTGGCCTTTTCGTTCGCGTGCGAGCTTTCGGCGGTACCTCGCACACGAAGCGGCAGCGCGACATTTTCAAGCGCAGTCAATTCATTAAGCACCGCGTATTCTTGAAAAACGTAGCCGACATTTGCGAGACGAAACTTTGTTTTTTCATGTTCACTCAACGCAAGAACATCTTTGCCGTCGATCGCAACCGACCCGCCCGTGGGCATATCAAGAAGCGCTAACTGATGCAAGAGCGTGGATTTTCCCGAGCCGCTCTTTCCCATAATCGCGACGAACTCGCCCTCTTCAACAGAAAACGAAACGCCGCGCAAAGCATGCGTAGGCACTTTGCCCGGATATGTTCTTTCCAAATTGTGAACTTCAATCAACCCCATATTGCTTTAATAATTGACTGGCGCACGGTCATCCATGCCGGAATAAAACCGGCGATGAGACTTGCGCCAACGATAATCACAACACTTTTTAACATACCGAGCGGCTGGATAAGCAGGCGTACTTTTGCGAAACCCATATCGAGCGGGCTGTAATTGAAGTACGGATTCGCAACGCCATACATGATACCCAAAGACAACACCGCCCCCGCAAACCCGTAAAACAATGTCTGAATCAAATATGAGTTTATGATGATCTGCTCGCTCACGCCAATTGCTTTCAAAATGCCAAGCTGGCGTTTTTTGTTTACAACGTGTATAAAAATAACGATAAAAATCGTCGTGCACGCAACCACGAGACTGATTACACCGGTAATGAAATTCAATATACTGAAACTGCTTGACATGTTTGCCGTAAAATTCGAGAAAGAACTCCATGGGCCAATTTTTTCTTTTGTATAGCCAAGCGCGCGGATCTGCGCGATTATTTTTTCTTCGTTGCCTAGTTGCGGCAAACGCACCATAATTTCATGCGCGCGGTCCGTGACTCCATGTGTCGCTTCGAATTCCTTGCGCGTGACAAACGTCATAATATCAATGCCATCCATGCCGGTTTTAAAAATACCGATCACTTTATATTCGCGTACGATGCCGTTGCTGTGTGACACGCGTACCTTGTCACCCACATTGACGCCGCCAAGAGAGATTTTTTCAAACGACCCCTTGCCGCCGCCAGCAACCTCCGCACCAATCAACATCGAATCGCGGTCGCTTGGCTCAAGGTACCGCCCCTCAAGCATTGAACGGCTGATTTTCGTAACATCCGGCTCAACAAGTGGATCAATTCCGACTACCGTATAACCGCGTTTTGTGACATGCGTATTATCTTTTTCTGGGTCAAACGAAAACTGCGCGGATGTCTTATAATGCGGCGCTACTGCCAAAACACCGGGGATGCTTGATACCTTCGCCACAACTTCATCAACACTAGTGATATAGGTATGATCATTCTCTGGCTCGATGAGAATATTTGAAAACAGGTTGTCTATGAGCTGGCCTTCAAGCGCACGGATAACGCCCGTAAAGAGAGAGTCGGAAAATGCAATATTGGCAATCGAGAAACTAATCACCACGGGCGTCAAAATGAGCACCGCGCGATTGCCCTTCAGAATGGATTTATACGCTAGAAATGATGATATTTTTAAGTCGTTCCACATGTTGTGGTATCACTCCCAGCTGCGAAAATCCCTAAACGACAGCAAAAACCCAAGTGATAAAAAAGTTTCACCGCTCCGCGGGCTGGATTCGAACCAGCGACCAATCGGTTAACAGCCGACTGCTCTACCACTGAGCTACCGCGGAGCGCTAAAACTTTTTAAGCCGAATATAAAATCCAGTATACTCAAATATATTGATTAATTCAATATATTACTCTATAATGCAAACGGCTTTACATTGGAGTCGAATCAGAAGAAAGGAAAAATATGGGCGAGGTGCGAATACTGAAGGACGGTTCGATCGTCCAGAAATGCGGAGGATGCGGGAGGGAATACACCTACACCCCCGAAGGAGGAAGCCGCATAAGTCCGCGGCGCAGATACGAAATCGTGGTGCGCCTCGAGAGCGAGGACTACCGCTGCGGCAACACATCGCGCACTCCCGAGTGCACAAAATCGAACCAGCAGAGCGGCCAATAACCGCTTTTTTCATAGATCAATATCCCTGTATCTTCTTCGCCTTTTCGTGTTGACGTATTTTTTCGATTGCTTTCGCCTCAATTTGGCGGATGCGCTCGCGGGTAACTCCAAATTCTTTTCCAACCTCTTCGAGGGTCCGCACAATGCCATCCTCCAGCCCGAAACGGAGTTTTAAAATTTTCTGCTCTCGCGGCAAAAGCTCACTGATAATTTCGTGGATATGGTCCCGAAGAAGCCCAAGTGATGTCTCTTCAGACGGAGATAACATCTTATCATCTTCAATAAAATCGCCGAGCGTTGAATCTTCTTCGTCCTCCCCCACCGGCGTGTAAAGCGAAACGGGATCCTGCGAAATTTTCATGATGTAATAAATCTTTTCCACGGGCACGTTCATTTCAGAGGCAATCTCTTCCGGGAGCGGTTCTCGGCCTAAATCTTGCGTGAGACGTCGGCGCACCTGCTGAAATTTAGATATCGTCTCAACCATATGCACCGGAATACGGATCGTGCGCGCTTGGTCGGCAATTGCGCGGGTTACCGCCTGCCGAATCCACCAAGTCGCGTATGTAGAAAACTTGTATCCCCTGCGCCAGTCAAACTTCTCAACAGCGCGAAAAAGACCAATGTTCCCCTCCTGTATCAGATCAAGCAAAGAGAGATTCGATGATCGCCCCACATAGCGCTTTGCAATCGAAACCACCAGGCGCAGATTTGCTTGGGTAAGCTTGCTTTTTGCTTCTTCGTCTCCTTTCTCGATCCGCTTTGCAAGTTCGCGTTCCTCTTCCGCTTTTATTAAGGAAATCCGACCGATTTCCCGCAGATACATCTGTACCGAATCCTGGGAAGAATCTTTTTCAAACTTCGCCGGCAATTTTTTTGATCTCTTTTTTCCTTCCTCTTCGGTTTCAATCAGCTCTTGCGCTTCAAGCACATCAACGTTGGCACTCGCAAGCCGCGCGTAAAGATCCTCAAGCAGAAAAATATCATCTTCGATCGTGGGAAACGCAGCAAGAATTTCTTTGTACGTTATAAAACCACGTTCTTTTCCGCGCTTAACAAGACCCACAACAGTATTTTCCTGTTCTGCTTTTTTCTTTTCTACTTTCGTGGGAGGCTTTGCCCGCTTACGCGTTAACGCGCGCGTAACCTTTTTTTTAGCTTTCTTTTTTATTTTTTTTATCATTGTAATAAAGATGATTGGACATAATATGCGCGAGACGTACCGTCAAATCTTGAAACTCACACATATGTGCATGGGACGCCTGGGTATCACCAATGCGCTCTTGTTGTTCGATCTCTTCCCGAAGTCTCTCGAGCTTATCTTTAATCACAAGCTCTCTCCATGAATGAAGCAAGCTAAGAAATTCCGTCTCGCGGTCAGGAAGATCTACAAGAGCAATCTCCGCTTCGAACATAAGTCGAGAAGCGTCGCGCGCAACATCTTCAGGGAGATCTCTTAGAAACTCCTCTACTGTAGCGCCCTGCGGGCGCGTTGGCAAGCGCTCAAAGAGAGCGCCCGTAGTCGCAAGAGCGCATTCCGGACGCGTAGGAATATCTCCCAACGATGCAAGGCCGGGGTCAAGAAGAATAAAGCCGGCAATTCTTTCTTCAAGGCGAGCCCGGCGAGACGGCAAAGGCGCTTCCTTTTTTTCCGTGTCTTCCTGAAATTCCACCGTACCAGTCTCTTTGATTTTCATGAGTTCCCGGCGGATTGCGTCTTCTCCAACTTTGATAAGCTTTCCGAGTTCACTGACCCAATGTGATTTCTCAATTTCATTTGAGAGTCGCGCAACAAGAGGAAGGATGTCCGCCCCGATTTTTTTCTTTGATATTGGATCCAGCGGCGCATGAGAAGCAATAGATTTTTTAAGAAAAAACGATATGCTCTCCCGTGCTTCCTCAACGAGCTTACGCCAATGCGCAGAATCAGCACATACGATATCGGCTGGATCCTTGCCGCCCTCAATATCAACAATGCGCACCGTAAAGTCGGCGGTATGTGCAAGACCTAATGCGCGCCGAGACGCTTCGATGCCCGCGCGATCGACGTCAAACGAGAAAATCAAAGAATCAGAAATACGCCGTAATATTTTTATATGCGATTCGGTCAATGCGGTACCCGATACCGCAACCGTATTTTCTACGCCCGCCTGATGAGAAAGAATGAGATCCAAATATCCTTCAACAAGCACGATGCTTTTTTTCCGGTGAATTCCTTCTTTTGCCTTCGCGAGTCCGTACAAATAGCGTGATTTGTCGTAAAGCGCAGTTTGAGGAGTATTGATATACTTTCCACCAGTGGATCCGCTGGGAGATGAAGTTCCTGGATCTTCAAAAAGACGCCCGCCGAACCCAAGTACGCGCCCGAGTGAATCCTCCAGGGGAAATATAATCCGGGAACGAAAACGGTCATACGGTCCCCTACTCCCCTGGATCGATAAGCCTGCTTTTTCAATTTCTGTGTCTGAATATTCTTTTCGCTTTAAAAAATCACCAAGCGCGCGCCAACTATCGGGCGCGAAACCAATACGAAATAATTGAATGCTCTCTTTACTTACACCGCGCTTGGCAAGATATTCACAAGCCGCAGGGGCCTCAACTAACCTTTCCTCAAAAAATCGCGCCGCGTCTTCCGTAAGGGCAAAAAGGCGCATGCGTGCGCTCTGTTCTTTAGCGTCCGTGCGCCGCACTTCAACGCCAACGCGATCCCCCAGAACATGCAAAGCTTCGAGGAATTCAAGACCATCTATTTCCATGACAAATTTAAAAATGTCCCCGCCCTTACCGCACCCGAAACAATGCCAGATATCGCGGGCGGGCGAAACATAAAACGACGCTGTCTTTTCGCTATGAAATGGACAACGAGCCTTAAAATTCATGCCTGCCTTTTCGAGTTTGATGTAACTTGAAACAAGAGTAACCACATCAAGACGTGCCTTAATTTGTTCTGCTGAAGTCATAATAATACCTGTGCTTCTGGCGCAGAAGTATTCCTAGAACGGAATAAAAATACTCCAGCGGCAAGAATAAGCGACCCCATGGATCCTATAATATGCATCGAAATATAAAGCAACGGGCCGCGGCTCACCCAGTACAACGAACTAATTCCCAGAAATGCCATTGCAATACCTAACACGATAGCACGACGGCGGATGAAAAGATTACCGCTGAACGCGTGGTAGAAAAAAAACGCGGAAAAGAAAAATCCGCCAATCGAACCCGAGGATTCACTCGGCGTCACTATAATGGGATAAACCGGATGAACATACGCGAACTCTATCGGCTGATCCTGAAACCGCGCAAATGTTTGCACGTAAGAAAAGAGGACAACGATCATCGCGAGTCCAAAAAAAGCCCACACAAATTTTGCGAATTTTTCATTCAACGCAATGAGAGACATAATCGCAAAAATGGAAACGAGTGGTTTGATCATAAGTGCGTTAAAAAGAAAGACGTTCGCTTTTATTAAAGTGTTCGGAAACGCAAAGAAAAGAACGAGCACGAGAACAAAATTAAGAGCATCAATAAGCGCCGCGCACCCGAGATAAATAAACGCTGTCGAGTCCCAACGCCTAAGAAAACGTATGGCAATTGCAAGAAAAACAATTGCATGAATCGCAAACCCAACGAAGGTAAATAAGGGATATGGCGGATAGGGAGACATGTTATGTTTTTATGGAGGTAGGGCCATTTTTAAATCGCAGGATATTTCGCTTTCCGATTTTTATGAGATCACCGTCCTTAATTGTTTCGGTTTCCGATTCGACCGGCAAAAACTCACCATCGACTGATTTCCGCACGGCCCCCTGTTTTATAAGCCGGCGAACCTCGCTGCTTGAAAGCTCGCCGCGAAGGGCGGCGTCAATAGCTCTCACAACGAGATTCGGTAATTTTGCAAAAACAATCCTCTCGTCTTCCTTTTTATATTCTTTCCGAGAAAACTTTCGCTCAAAATCCTCACGCGCAAGGCGGGCTGCCTCATCACCGTGGAGCAGTGCTACAACAAGCGTGCCAAGCTGTTTCTTCGCCTCAAGTGGTTGAGACTGTATAAATTCCGCAAGTTCCTTGACTTCTTGCTCGTATACGTCTCCAAAGCTTACGAAGTAACTTTTTATAAGACCGTCCGGAATAGACATTACAAGCCCGAATTGATTTTCAGGCGTATCTGAAAGCGCAATGTAATTTCCAAAACTTTTTGACATCTTGCGGCCGTCGCCCGACGTGCCTTCGATAAGCGGAGTCACGCAGATCGTTTCAGGAGAAAGCCCTTCACCCGCCATTATGTCGCGCGTCTGCATAAAGTTGAGAAGTTGGTCAAGTGCACCCACCTCAACATCAGCGTGCACCTGAAGCGAATCGATTGCCATAAGCGCCGCGTAGTTTGCCTCTCGCAAGCTCACGGGCGAGCCAGTCTTGAAACGCATGCGAAAATCCTCCCTCTGTGCAACCGCGCCGAAACTCGCCGAGCCGACAATGCGGAGAAACTCGCCGAGCGGCATCTTGGAAAGCCATGTTGAGTTCTTATGAATTTTTGCTTTTTTTATGTCAAGCAATGGAGAAATTTGCGCGGTGTAAGTTTTCATGTTTTTGCGGATTTCGGCATCGCTCTGTTCGAGACGCCGATCCATTCTACCCGAAGGATCGCCGATTTTACCGGTAAAATCGCCAACAATGAAATGCACTTCGTGCCCCGCGCGCTGAAACAAACGCAAAAGCATAAGCGGCACCGCATGCCCCAGGTGTAAATCGGCTCCCGTCACGTCGGTGCCGAGCTTAACGCGAAGCTTTTTCTTTTGCGAAAGGAGAGCTCGAAGACTATCTTCGGTTATAATCTGTTTGCATTTTGGGCGCACAAGCGCCAAAAAATCACTCGGAGAAATCCCCGCAAATGATTCACTGCCCCTTGCCCAGAGCTTTGAATACCAGCCAGTTTCCATAGAGAAAGTATATAGTTTATACAAGCAAAGAGGCAACCACGAAATATATCAGGATACTTAAAATGTCCTGCACAATGGTGCCGATCGGTCCGCTTGCGTTTGCAGGGTCAAACCCGAATTTTCGGAGAGAAAACGGTATAAAAAGCCCGGTAACCAAAGATGACAAAACTGCGCTGAAAACCGCAATACCAAGAATAAGCGGGAGAACGCCATAGCCATAAAATCCATAACTCACCGCCATAAGCATGCCACCGAGGAGCGTTGCAATAATCAGCACGGTAAGAAACTGCCGTGCCGCATAGCGCACAATATTGAGTTTTCGAAACAAGACAAAATCCCGTATCGTAAATGCTTCAAGCTGGGTACCAACAGCGTCGGCGATATAAACAATAAGGGGTATAAATGCAGCGAGTATTAAGTTCTCTTGAAGGATTTTTTCAAACGATCCAATGACCCGAGCGGCAAGCAATCCGCCCAAAAGACCCACGAGAAGCCACGGGACCCTGTGTGCCAGCGTTTTGAGAAGCGGTATTTCCAAAATATTGTCATAATCTGCATGCGCTCGGTGAACTCCCGCAAGATGCAAAATATCTTCGTGGAGTTCCTGATACACGATTGATAGAATTCGCTCATCCGGCACAATACCCAAAAGCGCCCCATCCGTGCCAACGACCGGAACTGCTTTGATATTGTGCTTGAGAGCAATATAACTTACCTCTTCTCGATCAGTAGTCGGCGGCACCGTGACAAGCGAACCGTGGGTAAAAATATCAACAACTTTAGTCTCTGGTTCATAAGTATAAAGATCTTTGATTGATACCGTCCCCACAAGCTTTTTGTCTTTATCGGCAACATAAACATAATTAATAGTATCGAACTCTTTGATGTGAAGCCGCAGATACTGAATGACATCACCAAGCGTATACGACGGCAACACAACAGGAATTTTGTCCGTCATGTTTCTTCCCGCAGATCCCCACGGCCACTTTTGGTTTTCAGTGTCTTTGTGCAACATAAACTCATTCGGCACTATCATCAATCATACAACTTGTGATTCTCATATAGTTTTTTAATTATCGAGAAACAATAAGATACACCGACTTCGTTCCAGATTTTTGAGTGAGCATTTTTTTCATTTCACTCCCCGGCAGATGAAATTGCATACTGATAATACTTTTGGCGTCTTTGATAAGCGGATCTGCGCCGCTTATGCTACGGCAAATTAAATACCCGCCAAACGGTTCGCATAACCAATCGGACTTGCCGCCGCCCGCATCATTGATGTTTGTGTCATTGATAAAATCGTTCGGCAGGCCGGCAAGCGAAATGCCAAGCGCGAGAATACCGCTTTGCGGCGGCGTGATTGTCACATCTTCGTTAACTACATTTGGCTCGTAGTATGGATCAGATTCGTCTCTGCTCATGCGCTCAAAAGGCGCGTCCATCCATAATACTTTGTTGGCCGTCGGCAAAAGCGTAGACAAATCGGCATCAGGCCCCATCTTTTTCAACACCTCATCGGTAGCATAATTAAAAATCGCAAAACCAATAATGCCGACCGCCATGCCAACCAATGCTACAGGCCCAAGTACTGCTCGAAGTCGCGGCTTAAGTTTTGACCAAAGCCCGGACCTGCCAGCTTGCCGCGCCGCCGTTTGCGCCTCGCGAGCAACTTCTTTGGGTATTTCTTGCGCAACGCGTTCTAAACCTTCGGCTGACCGCGGATCAATCGTACGCGGCGGGGCGACTGGTCGCGGTGGTGACGCGCTTTTTTGTGGCGACAAAATTTCTGTTTTTGCTCCTGGCATCGGCTTTCCTCTGGATGAGATTTGCTGCGTCGGGATATCTTTTTGTGGAATTGCCTCGGTTGGAACATTTCGTTGGGTACGCGCAAAGTCATGGCTGGCGCCTTGAGGAATCCTCTGCGGTAACTTCGGCGGCACGCGAGGTTTACCAAAGTCCGGATCGACTCTCGTCTTATTTGGATCTATAGGATTTACTGGCGAATCGGCGTCTGCCATCTTTTTATTTTAGCAATTCCTCAATAAGAAATCCAAGAACTTTGGCGATTCTCGCCATAGCCAAATTACATCAATTCCAAGGTGGAACCTTGGAGTATTCGATTGATCGTTTCGTCCCGCGCGGGGCGGAGGCGGTGAGATTCGAACTCACGAACCCTTGCGGGTTGCACGCTTTCCAAGCGTGTGCACTAGACCACTATGCGACGCCTCCGCCCCGCAAAGGACATATTTATACTCTCATCCCGCGCAGTATTCTAATTCGATCTTCTATCGGAGGATGCGTCATAAATAACTTAGTAAACCATAAAGCCGGGGTCTTTTTTCCTTGGTATGGATCATCAAGCCAAAGATGAGCTGTCGCATGATTTGCCTGCGCCATAGGAGTATTGTCGCGCGCAAGTTTCTCAAGCGCCGAAGCAAGTCCTTCGGGATAACGGGTCAGAAGCGCGCCGGAAGCGTCCGCCAAATATTCGCGCTTCCTCGAAACCGCAAGTTGGATGAGAATACCCGCAAGGGGCGCAAGAATTGCAAGCAACATGCCAATAATCAAAAGAGCAGGATGCGTATTGCGATCTCGGTCGCCTCGCCCCCAGAACACTGAACGCATAAAAATATCCGAGAGAAGCTGGAGAAATCCCACCAAAACAACAACGACTGTCGAGACAAGCATATCGCGATTGCCAATATGCGACATCTCGTGCGCAAGCACGCCTTCAAGCTCCGTGCGATTCATCATTGTCAACAATCCCGACGTAACCGCGACGACCGCGTGATCGGGATCGCGTCCTGTCGCGAATGCAAGATTTTCAATGATGTTATGCAAATCCGGCGCTTCTTCATCGGGAAGCGGCCGCGCGCGAGTTGATGCAATAACAATTTTGTCAGACCACCAGTACGAACCAACGCTCATAAGAATACTCAAAACAACCGCGATCACTAAAATTGCAGGATCACCAAATACTTGGGCAAAGACCCAACCGATAGATATAACAACGATTAGAAAAATCGTCACCAACAGCCAAGTCTTCCGGATATTGGAATCCCTCTGTGTCCACAATGTCGCCATACGCTAAAATGAAACTTTTACCGGCTCGCGCTGGGCGGGAACCTCATCGAGATCAAAGAATTCTTCTTTAGCGAAACTAAAAAGATTTGCAATGACATTCGAAGGAAATTGCTCAATGCGCGTATTGATATCCATAACATTGCCGTTGTATTGGAGCTCGATAAAATTTGTATTCGCTTTGAGCTCCGGATATGCTTCGGCAACCGCAAAAATACTTTTGAGGGCTCCCGTGAGCATGTTTTCTTTTTCTGCACGTTCGTGAGCAGTGCCGCCACCCGAGAGTGCCGCTGCGCGCGCCTTGGTAACATTTTCAAACACTTGCGACTCGTGTTTTGCATAACCCTTTACCGTTTCGACAAGGTTTGGGATAAGATCGTACCGGCGCTTCAACTGAACATCAATATCACTCCATGCCTCGCGTACGCGCTGGCGCAGACGCACTAAAGCGTTATACATACCGATTGCGTAGGCAAGCACAATGGCAACAAGGACGATAATAACGTAGGAGACTATCATGGGCTTATTATAAACCCGCCCCGAAAAAAGGCAAAACTTCCTAGTAATCCATTCCCATTCCACCCATTCCGCCCGGCATACCACCGGCTATGGAATCCTTTTTCTCGGGGATATTGGCTATTGCGGCCTCCGTGGTCAAGAGCATGGCCGCGGCCGATGCGGCATTCTGGAGTGCCGAACGAGTCACTTTTACAGGATCAATGATTCCCGCGTCAATCATGTTCACAAACTCCTCTTTCGCGACATCATAACCAAGTTGAGGGAGTCGCGTTATTTCTTTTGACGCTTGGAATTCTTTTGCCTTCTCGGCAATTCCCCATTTCTCCTCGAGTGTCGCTTTAATATCGGCGGGGGCTTTTCCGGCATTAAGCATAATCTGTTCAAATGGAGCCCGGAGAGCCCGGACAAGCACACGATACGCAGCATCGACTGCATCACCATTCGCACCCAAAGAATCTTTCGCGAGAAGATATGACATCAGAAGAAGCGCAATGCCGCCGCCCGGGACAATCCCCTCTTCTATCGCCGCCTTCGTTGCGGAAACCGCATCTTCTATCCGATGCTGTTTTTCTTTTTGTTCCACCTCGGTCGCGGCGCCAACACGAATTACCGCTACACCGCCCGCGAGTTTTGCATAGCGCTCCTGCAACTTTTCTTTGTCAAACTCCGAAGATGATTCTTCTATTTGTTTCTTTATCTGTTTTGCACGTTGTTCAATGTGTTCTCTCTTGCCCTTTCCATCCACAACCGTCGTATTATCTTTTGAAGCGATGACTTTCCGCGCTTCACCAAGCTGGCTCAACTCGGCCTTCTCAAGTTTTAATCCTATGTCCTCGGAGATTACCTGGCCGCCCGTGACAACCGCAAGATCTTCGAGCATTTCTTTTCTCCGGTCTCCATACCCCGGCGCTTTAATCGCAAGTGTATTAAAGGTGCCGCGAATTTTATTCACCACAAGCGTCGCAAGCGCCTCTCCTTCAATATCTTCAGCGACAATCACAAGTTCCTTCTTCCCCGATTGAGCAAGCTTTTCAAGAATCGGAAGAATATCTGAAATTGCAGAGATTTTTCTGTCAGTAATCAAAATCTTTGGATCTTCGTAAACCGCTTCCATGCGCTCGGAATTGGTAATCATGTACGGTGAAATGTAGCCGCGGTCAAACTGCATACCTTCCACAATTTCGTGGGAGATACCGAAAGTCTGCGATTCCTCAACCGTCACCACGCCATCTTTGCCTACTTTTTCTATAATACTGGCGATCAATTTCCCAATTTCGGGATCTTTTGCGGAAATAGTCGCGACCTGCTCCCACTTTTCTTTCGAGTCAATCTTAACCGCGTATTTCTTGAGAATCTCAACAATGTGGGATACACCGCTCAAAATTGCGTTTTTCAAGACAATGAGCGGCATGGTTGCTGATCCGGAAAGTTCAAGAAGCCCCGCATTAAAAATCGACTGCGCGAGCAGGGTTGCGGTTGTTGTCCCGTCGCCCGCGACATCGTTGGTCTTTGAAGCAACCTCCTTCACAACCTCAACGCCCATGTTTTCCATTTTATCCGCAACTTCGATTTCTTTCGCAATAGTCACACCATCATTGGTGATTATCGGCGAGCCGAAACTTTTCTCAATTACAACATTGCGGCCTTTGGGGCCGAGAGTGATTTTTACCGCGTTCGCGAGCGTATCAACACCTTTTTTAAGCGCCTCGCGCGCGCGTTCGTTAAAAATGATTTCTTTTGCCATATATTTATATTTATCTTTTACTCGATCACCGCGAGAACATCTTCTTCCCGCGCAATAAGATATTCCTTACCTTCGACCTTCACTTCGTGCGGGCCATATTTCGTGAAAAGAACCCGCGCGCCGATCTTGAGAGACATCGGGATAATTCTTCCATCCTCGCTCATCTTTCCGGGCCCGACCGCAACAACTTTTCCTTCCTCCGGACGTTCTTTCTCTGCAGTATCCGGAATCACAATGCCCGAAGTAGTTTTGCCCTCGCGCTCTTCTTTTGAGAGGGGCTCTATCACAATCCGGTCACCAAGCGGTTTTAAATTCATATATATAATTTTCTAAAATATAATCATTAATTAGCACTCTCGACAGTTGATTGCTAATGCCACTATTTTATTCGCGAAATAAAAAAAGTCAAGACCCACGCCTAACGTACAAGGGGGCCGTTGGTTCACCAACAAGCCCCCCCTCTGTTTTTGCCCCTTTCAGGGCATATCCCGGTCTCACTGGGCCGGGATCCCGCTCGCCTCGATGAAGTACCCGATCGCGAGTGCGTTGAAGAGGAGCTCCCAGTCGTTGATGGCGGCGTATGCCTCGATGTCGTCCTGGGTCCACCCGAACGGCACAACAGGGTTCTCCCACAACTCGACCGGTTGACCAGATACGTAGAACGTACGCAATCCACTCATATTCCTCATGACACACCTCCCTCTGAAATTCGCTTTTAATTATACACAATAAAATAGTAAATGTCAAGGTTATCCACAGCCCTATGTGGTAACCAAAAAAAGAGAAGCGTATGCTCAAAACTAGATGGGCTTGAAAAGCCCCGGGAAGGAGGGATCAAGGTGATAGGGGTCATCCAAGACACTTTTCGAGAAGTACGATCCGCCCCAACCGGAATTGTACGCATACTACTGGCAAACGCTCGGGACCTACTCCATAGAGAATGCAAACCAACAAGCAAGATCTCAATCCACATTCTACCCGGCATGGGAGAAATCCCGTGGTTCTACGCGCCAACACGGGAAGCGGTCACCAAAGCATTCCCCGGTATACGCGTCCTGCTACCCCACCGAATGCTCTTCCATGTTTCCCAGATCGAAAATTACCTCATGGAGGTTTCGCTCCTCTTGGGTCCCCAGACCATCCTTATCGGCCACAGCATGGGGGGTCTTGCGGCTCTCGTCGCAGCAACACGCTACACGCGCTCGGTGATCCACGCCATTTTGGGAGGAACACCAACCAGTCTGCAAGATATCCACCCCATCGCCGAGTTCCCCATGAGGTACGTGCTCGGAATTGACCTTCAAGAACACCCGGGTGTGCTCCGGAAGATACGCCACGATCTTCTGACGCCGACACTCAAGGAACGCCTCACCGTTCTTGCAAGCGCCAATGACGGATTTGTGCCTCCAGGGGCATGCCGCATCCCCGGTGTACGTTTCGAGCTTCTCAAGAAACCCACGCACGTTAACCTTCTCAACGATCCCGAGGCGCTTGAAGCGCTCATTCGCATCATTGGGGAAATCATCAAGCGCGCTGAACAACCGGAAAGGATTCGCCACTATGCCACCTGAAGAACGCCGGGGAGGGAAAATCATCGAGATCCAACAGGAGCCGAAGAAACCGGGAAGGGATTTCGAGACAGCTGTTTTTCGCCACGCGCGGGGCGAACGCAAGCCACCGGGAATCTGCGCGAAGAGTCCAACGCCACCCGAAGAACAATAATGCGGTGGCGTTTTATTTAAGATTTCTTTTCAGCCACTGGCCGGTATACGATTTTGGGTTTTTGGCAATATCCTCGGGTGTGCCCTCCGCGATGATTTCGCCCCCGTCCGCGCCGCCTTCAGGACCAAGGTCAATAATCCAATCAGCATTCTTAAGTACTTCAAGGTTATGTTCAATAACAAGGACTGTGTTTCCGCGTTCGACAAGCGCAGAAAGCACAAGCAATAATTTTTGAATATCATCAAAATGGAGTCCCGTAGTCGGTTCATCCAAAATATAAAATGTCCTGCCGGTTGACCTCCGCGCAAGTTCGGTTGCAAGCTTCACGCGCTGCGCTTCACCTCCCGAAAGCGTCGTTGCGGGTTGCCCAAGTTTCATATATCCAAGCCCAACTTTCACAAGCGTCTCCGCTCTTTCAGATATGATCGGAACGTCCTTAAAGAATGTGAGCGCTTCCTCCGCAGGCATATCGAGAACCTCGGAGATATTTTTATTCTGATACTCAATCTCCAACGCCTCTTTGTTATAACGTTTTCCGCCGCACTCCTCGCACTCTTGGTAAAGATCCGGCAAAAAATACATTTCGATTTTTTTAACGCCCTGTCCTTCACACTCTTCGCATCTGCCTCCTTTGACATTAAAACTAAAACGGCCCGGCCCGTAGCCGCGCGCGCGCGCTTCGCGCGTACGCGCAAAAAGTTCCCGAATCGGTCCAAACATACCAGTATAGGTAGCCGGATTTGACCGAGGCGTGCGTCCAATGGGCGATTGGTCAACATCCACAACTTTGTCTATTTTTTCCAGACCCTTAATAGATGAGTAGGAACCGGGCGTTGTGCGCGCATTGTAAAAATGTGCGAGAAGAATCTGCACAAGCGTGTCATTAATAAGCGTGGACTTGCCGGAACCCGAAACGCCCGAAACACATATAAATCTCCCGAGCGGAACGGTAAGTGTTATATTTTTTAAGTTATGTTCTCTCGCGCCCGAGAGCACAAGGAACTCTTTTGGGGATAATTTTTTCCGTTCCCGATTATCAATGACAACATTTCGTTTTCCCGACAGATACTCTCCCGTGAGCGTGTTTGTTTTAAGAAGTTTTGTATAGAGCCCCTCGAATATTACCTTGCCGCCATGCTTTCCCGCCCCTTTTCCTAAATCCACAATCCAGTCCGCCGCTTCCATGGTTTCGCGGTCATGCTCGACAATCAAAACAGTATTTCCAAGATCACGGAGATGCCGGATAGTTTTCAGCAACATTGCGTGGTCACGCGCGTGAAGCCCAATGGACGGTTCATCAAGAACATAAATAATACCAGTGAGATGCGAACCGATCTGTGTTGCAAGCCGTACGCGCTGCGCTTCCCCACCCGCGAGAGTTGTCGAAGTACGAGAAAGCATCATATATTCAAGCCCAACATTTATAAGAAACTCGAGGCGCCGCATGATCTCTTTCAAAACCAAGTGGATTTCCTTGGGTGCGCTTTTTAAAAAACTCTGGAAGAACAAAAGTTCATCGCGAATTGAAGCATCTGATATCTCCGCAATGCTTTTTCCGCCGACAGTCACCGCGAGCGACTCCAATTTGAGCCGTTTTCCCCCGCACGCGGCGCAAGTTTTTACTATCATATACTTTTCAATTTCACCACGAGTCCATTCCGAATCGGTTTCTCTCCACCGACGCTTGAGGTTCGGCACCACACCTTCAAACCGTTCGCCGTCGCCATAGAGCAAAAAATCGATAATTTTTTTAGGAAGCTGTCCAACTGGTTTATCAAGCGGAAATGAGTGGCGGGATGCAAGATCCTCCAACATCCACCAATACCACGATTGCCGTCCCACTTTATGCGAGGCGCGCGCCCACGGCTGAAGCGCCCCCTCAAGAAGCGAGAGCCTTGGATTCGGAATCACAAGCTTTGAATCAACTTCCAATGTCGTACCAAGTCCCGTGCACGCAGGGCATGCGCCATAAGGGCTATTGAAAGAAAAAGATCGCGGTTCGAGGTCATTGAGAGAAATTCCGCATGACGCGCACGCGAGATGTTCAGAAAACAAAATGTCCTGGAACGTATCGTTGACAATGAGAAAACCACTACCAACCTTGATTGCGGTTTCCGTGGAATCCCGAAGGCGCGCTTTATCAAGATCAGTATCAATAACAAGCCGGTCAACGACGGCCTCTACATTATGTTTCTTTTTTGGATCCAGAAATGCATCGCGCGCTTCTTCGATGCGCATTATCTCTCCGTCAAGACGCACGCGCAAAAAACCGCCACGCTCTATTTCGGCAAGCACTGATTTGTGTTCGCCTTTTTTGCTTCGAATAATCGGAGCAAGGAGAAGCACGTGCGTCCCGGGCGCAAGTGCAGAAACTCTCTTTACAATTTCATCAACGGTTTGGCGTTTTACCGGTTTTGAACACGCGGGGCAATGCGGCACGCCAACGCGTGCATACAGAAGCCGCACATAATCATATATCTCGGTGATCGTACCTACGGTGCTCCGAGGATTCTTCGAAATACTTTTTTGATCAATTGCAATCGCAGGAGAAAGCCCTTCGATCGATTCAACATCCGGTTTTTCCTTCACGCCAAGAAACTGACGCGCGTAACTCGAAAGCGACTCCACAAACCGCCGTTCGGCTTCCGCATAGATCGTATCGAACGCAAGAGACGATTTCCCCGACCCAGAAAGACCGGTAATTACCACGAGAGAATTTTTGGGAATATCAATATTAATGCTCTTAAGATTGTGAACTCGCGCTCCGCGAATTTTGATGTGCGAATCGCTTTTTTTCATATGTGAAGAAACATCATATCGCAATTTTTCCGAAAATTCAAGAGCAAGATATAAACAAAAAAGCGAGAGCTTTCCCCCGCTTTACGTGTCGTTACTAAGAGGCAGATCTGGCCTCCTCCATGCCCGTCCCGCTTCGAACGCCTCATGCACAACCTGGTAGAAATCGGCGCTTAGACCGTCAGCACCTACGGCATCCGCGAAGCTGAAGAGCGCGCTCACGAAGCGCGAGGAATCTTCCGAGAAAGTGTGCACAGAGCACCACGAGCTGTCCTCGCACCGCTGAAGCTCGCCCACGTCATTGGTGAGCGTGATACTACCCGCCGAGTTCTGCGCAAGGCACCACCGCTTGTAACCCACGGCATTACTCCTTTCGTCAAAGGCAACGAAGAATATTTTCAGATATATAAATATCACGAATGGCAAAAGAAGTCAAACTAAGTTAAAATGTCTCAACCGTATGGACATCAAGAAAAAAATTACGAATGCCCCGCAGACACCAGGCGTGTACTACTTTAAAGACAGACACAAGCGTGTTATCTACGTAGGCAAAGCGGCAAATCTGCGCGCACGTTTGCGCTCGTATGCACAGCCGGGCTGGAAAGAAGATATGCTGCGCGAAGCATCATCTATCACTTGGGAAGAGCTCTCATCCGATATCGAGGCACTCATACGCGAGTCGGAACTCATAAAAAAGCTAAAGCCGCATCACAATATTCTCATGCGCGATGATAAAAATTATTTTTTCGTTGCATTCACTGGCGACGAATTTCCGCGCATATATCTTACACACCAACCAAATAAGGACGTCGGACGTCCTCTTGGACGTCCGACGTCCAAATATATCGGCCCATTCACCGACGGCAACGCACTCAAACAAGTTCTGCGTCTTTTGCGCCGTACTTTCCCCTATTGTACGTGTTCCGCGCGCACGCGACACAAACGCCAGTGCGTGAACGCGGAGCTTGGCAAATGCCTCGGCTTTTGTTGCGCGGATACTCCTGCGCGTGCGCGCGACCTGCCCGACCGAACGGTCGTTCGGGCGGGCCGCGCGCGCTACCGCGCAAACATCACAGCAATCAAAAAAGTGCTCACCGGCAAATCGCGCGCGCTGGAACATTCACTTGCGCGCGCGATGGAACGCGCGGCGCGTGCACGGCGCTACGAACAAGCTAAAATAGTGCGCGACCAAATCGCATCTTTAAAGCGGATCTTCGAGCATCACAAATATCTCCAGCAAGATATCCAAGCCGAGCGCGAAAAAGGATTAGTGGTTTTACAAAATCTTTTACGCCTTGCGCGCCCACCACAGAGAATTGAATGCTATGATATTTCGCACCATCAGGGAGATACATCAGTTGCTTCAATGGCAGTTTTTGAAAACGGCATACCCGCAAAAAATGAATACCGGAAATTTATCATCCGCAAAGTCAAAGGCATCAACGATCCAGCAATGCTCACCGAAGTACTCGCGCGCCGATTGACACACCAAGAGTGGCAAGCGCCAGATTTGATTCTTGTGGATGGCGGAAAAGCACAACTCAATGCCGCGCTGCGTGTTTTAAAGACGTCTCGCGTTCAGCGCGGAGTGAGCTTGGCCGCAATCGCAAAACGCGAAGAAGAACTCTATCTCGTCGGCAAAAAAGATCCACTCAAACTTAGAGAACTTCCACCGCCAGTCCTCCATCTCATCACAGCACTCCGTAATGAAGCCCACCGATTCGCAGTTTCTTTTCACCGTGCGCGACGAAAGAAAACGTTGTTGCTCTAATCAATAACCCCCACCAGCTTGCGTCTTGCCTCCACAAGCATTCATGCTTATACTAAAACAATGCAGAATTTACTTCCCTTTATTCAAATCGGCCTTTCTATCGTGTTGATCGGAGCAATCCTCATGCAACAGCGCGGCGCAAGTTTAGGCGGCTCATTTGGAGGCGACTCGGCAAGCTACACATCTCGGCGCGGCATTGAAAAAACTTTTTTCACCGTCACGATTATCGTTGGTGTCCTCTACTTCGCATCAGCAATGGCCGCACTCCTATTGAGATAATGGCGCACGTATTGCCAACACGGCAAGAATGGCATGAAATGTTTAACAATCTCTCTCGCCGAGAGAAAATTTTATTTCTTGTTTTTTTTCT
>Ga0075891_111_pt1 | contig 18313 bp, 14 predicted proteins | sample RifGroA1_FD_68314 | JGI IMG/M metagenome (GOLD analysis project Ga0075891, IMG submission 68314) | Parcubacteria bacterium GW2011_GWA1_47_9
TTCGTCCTCACTCTTGCCCTCGCCAAGTGCTTCCTTATATGTACCACCAGCCTCCATGAGGGATTCCAGAGGTCTCGACAATGCCGCGCCGGCCACGCTGCCTATTAAGATATTACCGATAGTCCCGATGCCGGCCGCGGTAGCTATACCGCCCGTAGCCAAAGAAGCAATGATGCCGATGGCCATAAGGGGAATGGCGGTGCCCAGGGTTTCTGCGCCAGTTGTGGTCAGATACTCTGGATCAAGCAGGGAACCGAACCCCTTCACGTCCCAGGAGGGCTTGTCCTTGATCTCGTTGGCTTCCCTAATGCCCTTCCCTGACTCGTGTAGGCCGCGAGCGACCTCGGTTTGGGCGTCGGACATAGCCTTTCCTGCCTCCGGGAAGAAGGGGACAGGGCCAGTGGCAGCGGGGATGCCTATTGCCGTGAGCGCCCGTCCCACGGGGGTCAAGGGCAACGCAGCCGCTTCCCGCTTACGCTTGGCCTCATCCTGCCGTATGGCCCATTCCATGCCGGCGCCCAACTGTTCCCCAAAACCGCCTACACCTGCCACGAAACTGCGCCGGGTTTTCTCCGCTCCCTCCATGATTCCCCTGGCCCAATCCGGCAGTTCCAGTTTGGGCATTTCAGGGGTTGGGGGAGGAGGTTCATACTTGGGGGTGGAAGGCTTCGACTCGTTGCGGTCCCCAAGCATGGCCTGTTTCCATTCGTCTCTCGATAGGATGGCGATGCGAGCGACCGGCGTGGTGAGATAGTGCCGGATCAGCGCGCGGCCGAGGGAGCCTGTGCCACCGGTTATCAGGACGGAGTTCATACCTCCCAACGCAAAGCGGGCCGCCCTAGCACTTGCAGCTAGAACGGCCCGCGTGACCTTTGCTACGGGTTCTGGGGCCTCTTCTCTCGCCCTAGGGTATAGGCTGGCGCGAATTTCCGCAAGTCCGTACCTTGGGGACCAGGCTATGCTGACCCTGCGTCCTGCCACCTTGGACGACGCCCGGTTCATTTGGGAGTGCCGGAACGATCCCGATGCACGCCGGGAATCCTTGCATCCTGAGCTGATCCCCTTTGCCATCCATGCCGACTGGTTCCGGGAGAGCTTGGCTAATCCCCTGGGCCGGATCTGGATTGCGGAAACCAGCGATCATACGCCGGTTGGCTACGGGCGGCTTGTTGGACAACCGGTCTCTGTTTGGGCAAAGCGCGAGGGCGCTATTACAACAGTGATTGCCGACCCGAGCCAGTTTGATGCAGAAATTATCAAAAATGCCGACATCGTAATTTCCGGCGCCGGTGTACCAAATCTCATTCGCGGCGAGCACATAAAAGAAGGCGCAATTGTGGTGGACGCGGCGACAGACATAAATTTTGAATCGGTTTCAGAAAAAGCTTCTCACATAACGCCGCGCGTAGGCGGCGTAGGGCCGCTGACGGTTGCGTTTGTGTTTGAAAATCTTGTTGCACTTGCGAAGAGTAGAAAGTAAAAAAAAAGCAGAAAGGATTTTTACTCTGTTGTGTGAATAAGATTTTATGCAGAATACTTGAATTAGTCCGAACCGCCGATCAAGTACTCAATATCCTATGTCGAGTAGATATAGTTCCCAGCACCTATTTTATAAAAAGTGGTGGGAGTGTGAGAAGAAACAATATTGCGAGAGTAACCAAAGCAACACCTGCGTATATCAAAAACTTTTTATACTCTTTTTTAAAAAGATTGAAAAGCCCGAAAAGAGTGGTAACCCCCACAATGAGCAGTGGAATTATTACGGCGAATATAAAGACAACCAAAACCCAAACTGTAGGGCCAGTATCTATCGGGCATCATATCCTCCAAAAAGCATACTAAGTACACCGCTCACAAGTACGGCTAAGATAGAAATTATTGCAAAGATTTTTACATTTCTGTCCATGAATATAAGTTTAATTACTGCTTCTAGTATAACACATTTTATGCCGCCGGTCGGAGTCGAACCGACACGCCCTTTCGAGCATCTCGCCGTCTTATATTTTAATGCCGGAGGGGAGAGTCGAACTCCCATGCCCTTTCGAGCACACGATTTTGAGTCGTGCGTGTCTGCCAATTCCACCACTCCGGCATTTATAATTGTAGGCGGGACGTGTATACCAATTCCACCACGGCGGCGCAGGATTATCCTATCATTTCATTGCGGGTTTTGGAAGATTTGGTATGATAGATTGCATGATTGACGAGCTAAAAACAAAAGAAAGCGTTTTTTGGATTCCGGTAGAAAAAATAAAACCCAATCCTTATCAACCGCGAAAAGAGTTTGACGAGCCGGCTCTCAAGGGGCTTGCCGAATCAATACGCCAGTACGGCATTTTACAGCCCATTGTGGTGACTCGCTTTGAGAGGGAGACCGAGGGCGGTGGAACCACAGTTGAGTATGAGCTTGTCGCGGGCGAGCGGCGACACCGCGCGGCCGAGATGCTTGGGCTTCGTGAGGTCCCGGTGATTATTCGCAAAGAAGAACCGGCAAAGGTCCGGCTTGAGCTCGCGCTTGTTGAAAATATCCAGCGCCAGGACTTGAATCCTCTTGAGCGCGCGCAGGCATACAAAAAACTATCCGATGAATTTGGCATGGACCAAAAAGAAATCGCCGTACGCATTGGAAAATCGCGCGAATCTGTCGCGAACACGGTGAGAATTCTCGCGTTGCCAGAGAAAATGCAAGAGGCGGTGCGTAAGGGTGATATTACCGAAGGCCATACACGACCGCTTCTTATGTTGTCGCAACGGCCGGAAGAACAAAAAGAGCTTTTTGAGGATATTCTCGAACATAAAATTTCGGTCCGGGAGGCAGAGCGCATTTCCCGGCGCATTGCGCGCGAGCGCGCGCGCAAGGTTGATGACTTGCCTACGGTGGAGACACGCGCGTTTGAAGAAAAGTTACAAGAAATGCTTGGCACTCGTGTTGAGATTCATAAGATGCCGGGAGGAAGGGGAAAAATCTCTATAGAATTTTACTCGGATGAAGAGTTATACGGCATCACTTCAAAACTCATGAAAAAACCGGAGTCTGAAGAGGAAGAAAGGCAGGAAAAACAAGCGGTGTTGGAGGAGCCCTTTACGCTTTAATTTCGAGTTCGTTTACGCCTTTAATGCGCCGGAGGCGCACCATAAGTCTTTCAAGATCGCATCCACGCGGAATATGGCAACGAATGACAAGGTGGGGTTTATTGACATCGGTAATGTCGGAGTCGGTCTTAAGAATATCGACGTTCTCTTTTGAAAACAAGGTGGCGATATCTTTCAAAAGTCCGATGCGGCTTGTGCGTACAATGCGAAAAGTAATTTCTTTCGTTTTTGCTTTTTTCGGATTTTTGGTTTGCATCTTGATGCCAAGCTTCCGGAGCGCGGAGCGGATGTGTCCCCGTGCCGATGCGGTACGCGCCATCGAGAGGAGATCCATACTTGGCCGCTTATTTTTTTGTGTGATGATCTCGACCGTATCGCCCGATACAAGCGTGTGCAGGAATGATACCATTTTTCCGTTCACTTTCGCGCCTGTCATGTGGTCGCCAATCTCTGAATGGACATGATATGCAAAGTCAACTGGGGTTGACCCTTCGGGAAGATCGATAGCTTCGCCTTTTGGGGTAAGGACAAAGATTCGATCCTTGAAAAAGTCAATTTTCAGCGCTTCGATAAACTCTTCACTGTCGCTTGGTGCAAATTCCCGTTGCCACTCTTGTAGTTTTTTTACCCATGATGTTTTTTCAACATTTCCCCGTACCCCCTTTTTCGGTTTTCCGTACTCATCGTACAGCCAGTGCGCCGCGATGCCGAATTCTGCTTCCTCGTGCATTTTTTTTGTACGGATCTGAAATTCTGCAATTACATTGTGCTCGCAAAATACGGTGGTGTGGAGAGATTGGTAGCCGTTCGGTTTCGGCATTGCGATGTAATCTTTGATGCGTCCCGGGAGCGGTCTCCAAAGCATATGGATAATGCCAAGAACCCGGTAGCAATCTTCCGGCGATTCGACGATAATACGGAGCGCGACGAGGTCCGTAACCTTTGATAAATCTAGATTATAGCGCTGGAGTTTTTTCCAAAGACTGTAGTAATGCTTCGCGCGAAAGTTAATTTCAAAATTTTCGATACCTTCCTTTTTTAATTCCCGCTCTACGATTGGCGCGATTGTTCCGAGGCACTGTTTTCGTTTTGGGAGTTCTTCCCGTACTTCTTTTTTAAGCCATGCATATTCTTCAGGAAAAAGGATCGGAAACGCAAGATCCTCAAGTTCTCCCTTCATTTCTCCTATTCCGAGACGGTAGGCGATAGGCGCATAAAGTTCGAGGGTTTCTTCCGCAATGCGTTTTTGTTTATCGGGCCGCAAGGCGCCGATTGTGCGCATGTTATGGAGACGGTCCGCGAGCTTGATAATGACGACTCGAATGTCTTCCGCGATTGCAAGAAACATTTTTCGTGTAGATTCAACCTTGCGTTTAAATCCCTCAAAGCGTACGCGTTCAAGTTTGGTAAGCCCGTCAACCAATTTTACTACAGCGGGCCCGACTTTCTTTTTGAGTTCTTCTTTTGTTATGGTTGTGTCCTCAATAACGTCATGGAGGAGGGCAGCCGCGATGCTTGTTGCATCGAGTTTCAAAGCGATAAGCTCTTCGGCAACCGCCACGGGATGTGAGATGTACGGGTCTCCAGATTCTCGTTTTTGGCCTTTATGAAATTTTTCTGCGATGAGGTACGCTTCATTGATGAGTTTTTGATCCTCGGAAGAATATGCGGAGATTTTTTTTGAAAGCCGTCCCCACATAGTGTTATGATCCTTGAGTTGAGGGGCGCTTCCAGGTGGCGTATTTGCAATCGGGATAGCGTGAGCAGCCGTAAAAAAGTCTGCGCTGGCGCGTTTTGCGCTCGACAAGCTCGCCCTCGTTGCATTCTGGGCACTTAATGCCAAGCGACTTCGGCGGCAGGGTTTTTGTCGTTTTGCATTCGGGAAAGCCCGAGCATGCAATAAACCTACCGAACCTTCCATGGCGGATGATCATGGGCTTGCCGCAGTTGGGGCAGTCCTCGCCCGCGGGCTCGGACATATCCTTTTTCTCCACGGTTTCGTATTTTTCCTCGAGATGTTTTGCGAACGGCTCGTAAAATTCTTTAATTACCGGTTGCCATGCCATTTTCCCTGCGGCAATTTCATCGAGTTCTTCTTCCATGTGTGCCGTGAAAGTGACATCTACAATCTCTGGAAAATGTTCAACCAAAAGGTCGTTCACGATAGTTCCTACCTCGGTTGGGTGAAACCTGCGATTTTGGTCGCGCGCAACGTAACCGCGCTCAAGAATTGTAGAAATAGTGGGTGCATACGTTGAGGGGCGTCCAATACCATATTTCTCGAGCGTTTTGACTAATGTAGCGTCCGAATACCGTGCGGGCGGTTCGGTAAAATGCTGGTTTGTGGTGACATCTTCCAATATTACGGTTTCACCTTCAATAACTTTCGGGAGTTCGATTTCTTCTGTTTTTGATTCCCAAACTTTAAGGAATCCATCAAATACGAGTGTCTGTCCGGTCGCGCGAAATACTGCGTTCCCGCCTTGACTCGCCGTCATGGGCGAGGCAGGATCATTTGCAACGTCAATCGTTGTCTGGTCAAGAATTGCATTCGGCATTTGGGATGCCGCGAATCTTCGCCAGATGAGATCATAGAGTCTTGCTTGTTTGGCATCGAGAAATTTTTTAACTAATTCCGGTGTGCGTCGGATATCAGTAGGGCGTATTGCTTCGTGCGCTTCCTGTGCTCCTTTGGATTTCGTTTTGTAGATGCGGGGAGTTTCAAGCGAGTAATTTTTTCCAAAGGAATCTTCAAGAAATATGCGCGCAGAGTGTTGCGATTCTGCCGAGAGATTAGTTGAGTCGGTGCGCATATAGGTGATGAGGCCCGCGGGTCCCTCTGCCAGCTCAACGCCCTCGTAAAGTTGCTGTGCAATCATCATTGTTTGTTTTGCTGAAAATCTGCATTTGCGTGATGCATCCTGTTGGAGCGTACTTGTGGTAAAGGGCGCGAGCGGCTGGCGTTCAATGCGTTTTTTATCAATTTTTGCAATTGCAAAGGATTCGCCTGCGAGCCGTTTTTTAATTTCTTCCGCTTCTCCGGCGGTTCGAATAGAAAATTTTTCAACTTGCTTGCCATCGAGCGAAAAGAGTTCCGCGGTAAACGCGAAAGTTCGCTCTGGCTTGAACGTTGCTTCTATTGTCCAGTATTCTTCTTTTTGAAACTGCTCGCGCTCGCGTTCACGTTCGACAATGATGCGCAACGCTACTGATTGCACACGGCCCGCGGAAAGCCCGCGCATAACTTTTTTCCAGAGAAACGGCGACAGCTTGTACCCTACAAGCCGATCGAGTACGCGGCGCGCTTGCTGGGCGTCTATAAGATACATATCGAGTACACGGGGAGATTTTAATGCCTCCATGATTGCACTTTCGGTAATTTCGTGGAATACAATTCGTTCGGGATTTTCAATGCCGAGCGCAGCTGCCAAGTGCCACGCGATTGCTTCGCCTTCGCGGTCTTCGTCCGTTGCGAGTATTATGCGGTCTGATTTTTGCGCGAGCGCCTTGAGTTCTTTTACAACCTTACTTTTTTTGCGCGGCACGATGTATTTTGGCTCAAAATTATTTTCCACGTCTATGCCTAGAGAGGAGCTCGGCAGGTCGCGAATATGACCTACGCTTGATTCGACCGTGAAGCCGTTATTTAAAAAACGCGATATCGTGCGCGCTTTTGTCGGCGATTCAACGATTACCAATGTTCCCGAATTTTTTATTTTTGACTTTTTATTTTGCATTTTGACTTTTGTGTTATATTTTTCGATACATTCCTCCACCGATACTTTTGATGAGTCCGCGGATTTCAAGGGCGCTTGCGTTTGCGAGTACGGCGTTTGCGCCAAGATGGGTTTTCTTGATGATTTCATCAAGCCCCAGCTCTTCGCTCAACACGTCAAGAATTTTCTGCTCTTCTTCGGATACTTCAACTCTGACTCCGGGAGTCAGAGTTTCGAGTTCAAAGCCGAGTTCTTCCAATATATCATCTGGGCTTGTAATAGGATGCGCGCCTTGCCGGATGAGGTTATTCGTTCCCCGCGCCATTGGGTTCGTGATTGCCCCGGGAAGCGCAAAGACTTCGCGATTATATTCTGTCGCAAAGCGCGCGGTGATGAGCGCGCCACTTTTTTCGCCCGCCTCAATAATCACAGCTGCTTTTACAATGCCCGCAATAATACGATTTCTTTGCGGAAATGTCCAGAGCTCGGGTTTTTGATCTTCCGGATATTCACTGACAAGCGCTCCGCCTGCTTGTACAATCCGGCGCGAAAGATCTCTATTTTCCTGCGGGTATATAACATCTTCGCGGAGCCCTGAACCCAGAACCGCAATTGTAGGTACGTTTTCTTCAAGCGCAACACGGTGCGCGATCGAGTCAACGCCGTTTGCCATGCCCGAGGCAATGGCGATTTTTTTCCGCGCAAGCGCACGCGTGATCTCTTGAGCCATGTCCCGCCCGTATGATGTGGGCCGGCGAGTACCCACGACCGCGACCACGAGCGTATCCGGCGGGGGGAGTGTTCCTTTCACATAGAGATTTTTTGGCTGTGCTTTCTGGGGAAGCTCGCAGAGCAGCGCGGGCCACTGGCTTGAACTTCGCGAAATCCTATAAATAGTAGGTTCGCCCATATGTGCGACTGTACTTGATTATACGGCGTATCGTCAAACATGCCCTGTGGATGGCCTTGACTTTTTCTATTTTTTTAAGTATTCTATGCACGGCACAAAGCAAAGATTTTGCACTTTGACCTACGATTCTATTGGTGTTTTCAGCGCCCGCGAGTGTATCGTGGGAAGAGAGGAATAGACCATGAGGAGAATTATCCTTGCACACAAGGTTCGGGGCACGTTCGTGTACCCAAAGGAACACAAGCGCGGCCAGCTTCATCCCGGGCTGTTGCTTGTACACGGCTGGCGCGGTGGTTCGCGTCGGTACATCGAGATGGGCGAGACGCTGTTCGCGCCACTCGGTTTCGTGTGTTTCGCGCTCGACTTGCGTGGCCACGGAAAGTCGGGCGGCGACATCGAAAAGGTTTCCCGCAAGGATCACCTCGACGATGTCGTTGCCGCCTACGATGCGCTTGCGGCAAATCCGCGCGTGGATGCGGGGCGTATCTACGCACTTGGGGCAAGCTACGGGGCGTACCTCGTGGCACTTGCTTCGGGTCGCAGGCGCTTCCGGGGGCTTGCGCTTCGCGCGCCCGCGTCGCACCCAGACCGTGGGTTCGGGCGGCGCTACAACTACATCACGGATGAGGAGCGCGACGCGTACCGCCGCACCGCACTCTGGCCGGATGCCAACCGCGCATTCCGGGCGCTTGCACGTTTCGCGGGAGATGTGCTTTTGATCGACGGATGGCGGGACGACATCGTCCCGCACCGGACGATTCTCAACTATCTCCGCGCGCTCGAAAAGGCGCGGGTCACCCGCCACCAGATCATGTGCGCCGACCACGTGCTCTCGTCCCCGCGCGCGCGAAACGCCGTCAACCGAGCCGTCGCCAACTGGCTCCAGAAGCAGGTTTCCAAAAAGAACTAGGGGACCTGCTTTTTCATTTGTATATAATGCTTTTTAGGGTATTTTTGGCGAGATATTGACTTTTTTAATATAATATAGTATAATCATCGCGAACCTGAAACGCACCTGTTGTTTGAATCAAAATGTGACTCAACAAGGGAGTTTGAAGCTCCCTTCAACTGCGAGGAGGAAGAAGAGATGGATAGCAAGCTGACGTTCGGTGGTGTGGTGGTTTCGACCCCGCACCCGCAGAAGGACCCGGTCGTGCGGCGGACCTACGCCGCGACCGAGCTCACCCCGAGCTCGATGCTCCACACGGTCGAGCTTCGGATCTCCGTCAACCCCCCGCCCGACACCAAGGTCTACACGATCTTCGGTGGCCAGGCCGTCGATCTCGCTGCCGGCGAGGAGTTCGTTCTCTCCGTTCCGATCCGGTGGAAGGGCAACCTTCCCCACACCCGGGAGCGTGGCGTGGACAACGTCGACGCCTGGATCGTCGGCGCCGACGGCACGTTCACCGACTACCAAATCTCGGTATCGACCCGTCGTGGCGAGTTCTTCGCCACCATCCAGACGCTCTTCGCAGGCCAGGTCATCCGCACGCGTGGCGATCGGCCGGGTATGGTGAAGTACGGTACCATCCCGCTCGATTCCCCGTACGCGTACCCGGGCTGCGACTTCGAGTCGATCTGGCGGCCCATGGCCCGCGAGCTCGAGCGCGTCGCGCGCGAGATCGGCTCGTCCGAGCAACTCGCGAGGGTGCGGGAGAGGGCGGCCAAGTGGGCGCCGAAGTACCCGCCGGCCAAGCAGGGCTGGAAGTCCGCTACGGTGTTGTACTACAACGCCGTGACGGGTACCGGCCGGGTGCGCACCGATGGAGGCGAGGAGTGCTTCGTGCACTTCTCGAAGGTGGCGGGCGAGACCCCGCTCCGGCTCATCGAGCCCGAGGCGGCGGTGTACTGCCAGATCGCGGCCAACCACGACCCCGGCAAGCTTGCGTCCGTGGTCTCGCTGAAGGTCGCGCACACGGCGTAGCCCAAGTCACATTTCCGCCAACGGCGGAGAAAGGAGGTAAGCAATGACCCAGTGATGTTGGATAGGGAAAACCCTATTCCGACTCCTGGGTCATAATGCTATTTGGGCGGGAATTTTTGTTTCGGAAATCAAAAACGCATGCTATTCTTTCGAATATGGATGGTAAGCTTTTTGATTCATGGAAGCAGTATGTTCCCGATCTTGCGCGGGTGCTCCAAAAAATGGACGAAAAAACTATCATTGCGTTGGGAGTTGCGGCATTTCCGCGCATCATTCCATCTCTTTTTCTCAAACGTTATGCAATTTATTGTGTTAAAGACGCGACCGATATTGATCTTCTGCGAAATTACACCACAATTTATTCGCTTGAAGAGAAACATCCAAAGATTGCGGCAAAAGTGCATGCGACAAATTACCTATTGGGTAACTTTGCTTTCCGAGCGTTTTTGAAATCACGAAAACACCCGTTTCGGCTGCTTTTTTACCAGACAACGCCCAAAATTTTAGAAAAGCTCGAAGAAATGAAAATCGAGTGGATCGGAAACCGTCCTGAAAGTTTTTCAGGTGTGCTTTTGAAGGGAGACTTTCGCGATCTTGTAAAATCGCTTGGACTTCCGGCAATTCCCGACTGGCGCATTAAGCGCGAAGAGTTTTTAAAAAAATCATTTGCCGAACTTACGGAAAAATGGGGCCGCGTGCCGGTGGTACAGCGCGCTGATTTTGATGTGGCGGGGGAACTCGGCACGTTCTTTGTGCGAACCGAAAAAGACTGGAAAGAGATGCACGATATTTTAGAAAAAGACGAGCGTTACGCTGAGGTAACGATTTCTCCCTTTGTTGACGGGCTTTCCATGTCAATGCTCGGGTGTGTTACGCATAAGGGTATTTTGACTTCCACACTACAACTTCAGCTGGTTGATGTGCCCGAGGCTCTCCACGGCCAGTATCCTACTGGGGTTTTTCTCGGGCATGATTGGGTGTATCGCGATTGGCCCGAATCAGTCGAGCATGCCGCCGAGCGCGCGACGCGCGCGCTCGGCGAATACCTTGCATCGCGCGGTTTCCGCGGAATTTTCGGCATCGATTTTGTATATGACTCAAAAACACAGGAGATTTTTCCGATTGAGTGTAATCCCCGCTTTACTGGTGCGCTTCCCGTCTATTCGCTCATGACCGCAGCCGCTGGCGTTCCCACCGTGGAGTTTTTTCATCTTATGGCGCATCTCAAGATAGATGCTGATTTTGATTTCGCGGCGGTTGATGAAGGTCTAAAAAAACGTCTCCCGCTCTCGCATATTTCAGTGACCCCCAAGGGAATATACAGCATGAAATTGCCTCTTGCTGCCGGCATTTACTCTTTTGATGCAAAGGAAAAATCCCTCAAATACGAGCGCAAGGGGGCATTTTATTGGGATTTTCAGTCTGACAAAGAATTTATGATTATTGACTCGGTGCCGCGTGTGGGAGGCACCGTTATCCAAAATGTACCGCGGCTTTTCAAACTTATTTTTCCACGCGGTATCGCACGGTCTTCGAGTGAAGTGGAGCCCGATATAGGGGCGCTCCTTATCACACTGTCGGACGCTTTGAGGCGCAACCAGGAACATATCGAATCCGATGAATCTGTTCACCCCGCAGAAGAAGAGCTTCCCTAGTTGCCTTTACGCAAGTGCTTTGATATAATTTTTACCTATGAAGCTTGCATCAAAAAATATTGTTTATGGTCTTTTAATATTGTTCTTTCTGGCAGCCGCGTATTCGGCGCTCTTGAGCACCGCGCAAGAAATAAAAGAACTTTCGCTTTCTGACCTTGTCGCGAAGGTGAATAACGAGGAGGTGCAGGAAATTGTTGTTGAAGGAAGCGACCTTAAAATTACGGCTAAAGATGGAACACACTATATTTCGAAGAAAGAAGAACAGTCGTCTCTGACCGAGACCCTCACAAATTTTGGCGTTCCGAAAGAAAAATTGCTCTCGTTCACCCATGTTGAAAAAAATCCTTCCGGATTTCTTTTTTGGCTCGGCGCGTTGCTTCCCACAATCATCACCATCATTTTTATCCTTGGATTCATCTGGTTTATGGGGCGGCAGGTGCAGCGGTCCAATGTGCAGGCGCTCGGTTTTGGCCAGTCGCGCGCGCGAATTATCGCTCCGGATAATGTTAAACAGCGAACTACATTCAAAGATGTAGCGGGAGTTGACGAAGCAAAAGAGGAGCTTCGGGAAATTGTCGAGTTTTTAAAAAATCCAAAAAGGTTCCTTGAGATCGGCGCGCGTATTCCGCGCGGGGTGCTTTTGATGGGTGCGCCCGGCACGGGAAAAACGCTTCTTGCAAAAGCGGTCGCGGGGGAGGCAGGCGTCCCATTTTTTCAGATGTCCGCGTCGGAGTTCGTGGAAATGTTTGTGGGTGTTGGCGCGTCGCGCGTACGGGATCTCTTTAAGATAGCAAAGAAATCCGCACCTTCCATCATCTTTATCGATGAGATTGATGCGATTGGCCGCCATAGAGGCGCTGGTATGGGCGGGGGACATGACGAACGTGAACAAACACTCAACCAGATTCTTGTGGAGATGGACGGTTTTGATACTTCCGATCAAGTTATTGTCATGGCGGCAACAAACCGCCCGGACGTGCTCGATCCTGCGCTCTTGCGGCCGGGTCGGTTTGACCGGAGAGTTGTGCTTGACCTTCCTGACATCAAGCAGCGGGAGGCAATTTTGATGATCCATTCGCGGCAGAAGCCGCTTGCAAAGAATGTTCGGCTCCGAAGGGTTGCCGAGCGCACGCCGGGATTTTCCGGCGCTGACCTTGAAAACCTCGTTAACGAAGCGGCGATTTTGACTGCGCGCAGCTTGCGAAAAGAGATAACGGAAGACGATCTCGTAAAATCGATTGATAAAGTAATTTTAGGCCCCGAACGAAAAAGTCTTGTCATCACTCCGGAGGAGAAAAAAATCTCCGCGTATCACGAAGCTGGGCATGCATTGGTAGCCGCGTCTCTTCCGCATGCGGATCCCGTGCATAAGGTGACCGTTATCTCGCGGGGTCGGGCGCTTGGTTATACCTTAAAACTTCCCACGTATGATCGGCATCTTTACTCGCGTTCCCATTTTCTAGACGAGCTTGCCGTTTCGCTTGGCGGATATGCTGCCGAAGATATTGTTTTTGGAGAACTTACAACCGGTGCGGCTGATGACCTTCGCAAGGCAACCGCGATTGCGCGTGACTTGGTGCAGCGGTATGGAATGAGCAAAAAAATCGGGCCGGTTACCTTTGGGGAACAAAACGAACTTGTTTTTTTGGGAAAGGAACTGGGTGTTGAGCGAAATTATTCCGACGAAACGGCGGAAAGAGAGACGTGATAAACTCGACGAAATTGCGCACCGTCTTATTGAAAAGGAAACAATTGAACGCGATGAATTTGCCCAAATAGTGGGAATGGCATAAGATAATTCCGTTGGCGAGCGTAGCTCAACTGGTTAGAGCACCAAGCTTATACCTTGGGGGTTCCTGGTTCGAGTCCAGGCGCTCGCACTTACTGTTTTCATGTCTGGTTCTCAAAAATATATTCATGTCGCGAGGGCCTCGGACCTAGCGGGGCGCGATAGGATACTCTACCGTTTCTTTGAGATATTGCCGGGGGCTCTGGCGTGGGCAACATTTGGGCTCATGCTCGGTTTATCATGGAGGAAACCTATTTGGGTTGCAATCTTTATTATCATTTTTGATCTCTACTGGCTTGTAAAGACGGTTTTTCTTTCGGTACACGTACGTGCCAACTGGCGGCGAATGCGCCACAATTTGGCAATTGACTGGGGCGAGCGCCTTGCGGCATTGAAATGGGATCATCTTTGGCAGCTCGTTGTTCTCCCTGTTACTCAAGAACCTTATGAAGTCATGCGCGATTCGCTTGATTCGCTTGTTTCTTGCGCATGGCCGAAGGAGCGAATGATCATTGTTTTTGCAAAAGAGGATTACGGCCCGGAGTCGCATGAGATTGGCGAGCGGATTTTGCGGGAGTATAAAGATCGGTTTGGAGTTTTTCTTGTTACTTACCATCCGCCTGCTCTTTTTGGGGAAATGGCAGGAAAGGGATCCAACGAAACGTATGCCATGCACAAGGCGCAGAAAATTATTGATGCGCGCGGTATTCCTTACGCGGATATCATAGTTTCGTCGTTTGATATTGATACGAAGCTCTACCGACAATTCTTTTTCTGCCTCGCGTGGCATTTTCTCACCACAGAGAAACCCTATCGTTCAAGCTTCCAGCCGGTACCGCTTTACCACAACAACGTTTGGGAAACAGGTGCATTATCTCGGGTTGTTGCAACATCGGGTACTTTTTGGCAAATGATGCAGCAGGAGCGGCCGGAACGTCTCACGACGTTTTCTTCTCATTCGATGAGTTTTAAGGGGCTCGTTGAAATCGGTTTTTGGCAGACCAATATTGTTTCTGAAGACTCGCGCATCTTTTGGAACCATTTCTTTTATTATGATGGCGACTGGCGCGTGGTTCCGCTTTCCTATCCGGTATCCATGGACGCAAATTTGGCGCCAAGTTTTTGGCAGACCGCTAAAAATATCTACAAACAGCAACGCCGGTGGGGATGGGGGGTTGAAAATATCCCCTATGTTTTTTTTCATTTTGTAAAAAATAAAAATATTTCCCGCGAGAAAAAGATGCGATTCATGTTTAATATGATTGAAGGATTTTGGTCGTGGGCGACGAACGCGCTTATGATATTCGCGCTGGGATGGCTACCGGTGCTTTTCGCGGGCCGCGAAGAGAGCCAGCAACTTATTATTCAAAACGTGCCGCATGTAACGCGTTGGATTATGACACTCTCGATGATTGGTATTGTTACTTCGGCCGTGATTTCACAAACAATGCTCAAGACAACGAAGGATGATTATGGACTCAAACGGAGACTGCCCCTCGTGCTTAACTGGATTCTTATGCCGCTTACCATCATCGTGTTCGGCGCGTTTCCCGGGCTTGAAGCCCAAACCCGTCTCGCGCTCGGCGGCCGCTTTCGCCTCGGCTTTTGGGTAACGCCGAAAAGCCGGCAGAAACCGTGATACAATAAATATATGCCACCGCGTTTTGAAACGCCTCAAGATTCAGATTCTTCTTCAGAGAAAATTATTGACTCAAAACCGCGCCTGCGGGGGATTTTTCAATCCCTCAAACTTCTTGAAAGCGAGCAGTTTGAGTTGAGCGATGTAAGCTGGAAAGAGCTCTGGCAAGGAGTCAAGCCGTTTGAAAACGGGCTCGAATTTTCAGATAACGTGCGCGAGGTGATACGCATGTGGGTTTCTAAAAAAGTTCCTGCTTTGAAGGAAAGCGTTTCCCGGCTTGAGGATCTGCCCGAAGATGCGTTGGTTGATGCGCTTGGCCAAAACTGGTTCGAGGCGCTTGACGATGAGGAAAAGGGTTTTGAAGTTTCGGGCCAGCGGCGCGAAGTTTTGCTTACCGTTATGGCGGGGGTTGTGAGCCGCATTGAAACCTACACCGTAAAAAATATTATTGAACACGCGTCCCAAAAAGACCTTGAAAAACTGGGGCTTACGGAAGACTTGCGGGGTCTTACGTTGGACGTGCTTGATGCCTCGATTAAAACTAACCCTCTTTTCGCGCGCTTCCGGGCGTTTTCTCTCTTAACTCCGAAACCGCCGGAAGAGGCAACCGGTGTCAAAATGTTTGTGCCCGGGGACACTGGTCCTCATACTATTGCGGAGCTCTTTCCTCACGAAACCCAATTTATCGCCCGTCGTTTTACTGATGTTCTCGAAAAAGGTGGGGCGTGGCAGGAAAAAAATCCCGACGCCGCCGAAGTTCATTTAAAAAATCTTGAGCGGTTATATCTCGACGCTCTTGCTTCCGGTTTTCCTATTCTCGTAAACTCCGGGCGTTTTGGTATGTATAAGGAACCGTATTTGGATCCCGAGCTCAAAATTTCGCTTGCAACTCCTGACGCAAAACACGAACTCGATGAGTTTCGCCGGGCGCAGGCGGCAATGGCCGAGAGTTTGTCTGAATTTAATCTTGACGAGTTTCACGATCCGCTCGCGCGCCGCCCCGTTGCGAGTGCTACAGTAGTCGGGGGATATGGGGTGAATTTAATTTTGAATGCGGTTGCCCAAGAACGCCCAGCTATTCTTTTGTACTATGATAAGGAAGTACAGGCGTACGACCGTAGATTTCCTATGCTCATGAGTCTCGCAGAAAATACTGACTCTGTTTTTGCAGATTTGAGCGAAGAGGAAAGGCGTACGCAGATAGAAAAGATGTCGCGGATGCTCACGATGCTTCATGAATATGGCCATGATATTTTTCCGCATAAAACCGACGAGAGTATTTTAACACCGGCGTATGAGCGTTTTGGCGGACACTCGGCGACAAGTATTGATGAAGTAAAAGCCGAAACAATGTATCGCGCGTTTGTGCCTGCAATTTTGGAGCGCGGCGGTCTTGAAGGCACCAAAGAACAGTGGGCTGTGGCGATGGTTATAAGTTCTTTAAATGTTGCGAGTGAGCAACCTGTTGGGGATGAATATTACTATGGCGCCATTTATACGCTCAATCGGCTTTTTGAAGAAGGGGTTGTAACATTTTCAGGCGGCAAAATACACATTCATGATTTTGAGCGGCTCTACGCGATCAACAAAGAAAACGCGCAATCATTGGTCGCGCTCCATACTGACGAGACTATAGACGAACAAAAAACTCGAGTGTGGATTCGTAAAAACTGTAGGGCCTTGCCCATAGTCAGCGAGGCGGCGCAATTTGTTAAAGAGTTTGCAAAGACTATTTAGTATCAGAAAACTGCTATGATTCTGTCACCACGTTTTCTAAAATTGTTTGTGCTCTCGGCAAGGATATTATTTCTCCTCGGAGCTTTGTTAGTTGTTGGTTATTTTGTTGATCCGGAAGTATCAACTGTGTTGCAAGATTATCTGCCCCAACTTAAATCTTGGTGGATTATATTGATGATGCCGATCTTAATGTACTTTATTCAAATCCCTGTGAGTGTTTGGGTATACAAAGATGCACGCCGTGTGTTTGGATACACACAAGAGGAAGCACTTGACGCAGCATTGTCGATCTTGATGCCTCCCCACGGTCAGTTTTATCAAGTTGAATATTTTCAAACCAGAGAAAATTTTTTGACAAACAGCGAATTTCGGGAGCAGTTTTTAATGGACCTTAAGGAGCGTCGGACACCTCTCACGGCAGAACAACATAGATTTGTTGTTTTACTCTTGATTAGTGTGATATGTTTCATTGGTTTTGGTTTAGCAATGTTCTACTTCTCTGGCGAAGAGAACTTTATTATTCAATTAGTCACCCTTCTTTTTGCTGAAAACGGAAACTGAAATCACGCAAACTCTGACTCCCGGAGTCAGAGTTTTTAGAGCTATTCAAAATGGTAGACGCTTTGGGAAAGTTGCTCGACTGCTGATTTGAGCGGTAGATGGTCCACTAGTGTCCGGTCACGCTCGAGGAGCGCACGGGCTTCCGCACGCGCGGCTTCTACCATCTTTATATTTTTTAATGCTTCCATGCCGATGTCGGAAAGGCCCCACTGGTTTTTGCCGGTAAGCTCGCCAGGGCCGCGCAGTTGCAAATCGTATTCGGCAAGCTCAAAACCGTTTTTGGCATCGCGCAGTGCTCGGAGGCGTTTGGCCGTTGTAGCATTTGACGATTCCGAAATTGCATAAAAATATGATTGATGCTCGCCCCTCCCGATGCGGCCACGGAGCTGGTGCAGTTGCGCAAGCCCGAAACTCTCCGCGCCTTCTACTATCATAATTGTCGCGTTTGGCACATCAATACCAACCTCTATAACCGAAGTTGCAACTAGAATATTTATTTTGCCGGCGCGAAAATCATCAAGCGTTTTTTCTTTCTCGCGTGCCGTCTGCTTGCCATGGAGCATTGCTGCTTTAAATTCCGGAAAAATTTCGCGCGAGATATGTTCGTATTCTTTTTTTACGGATTTGCGCTCGTCCTCGCCGGGATCAATCCGCGGGCAGATCATAAATGCTTGCCTGCCTGCTTCAAGCTCGCGGCGAATGTGATCCCATGAGCCCGTCCTGTCTGATCCGGGCAAGCGCTCGCGCGGTTTTATCAATACTTCGGTAATAATCGGCGAGCGGCCGGGTGGAAGCTCGTCGAGCACAGAAAGGTCAAGATCGCCAAAAACCGTGAGCGCGAGCGTGCGCGGAATCGGGGTTGCGGTCATCGAAAGAAAGTGCGGCACAAAAGCGTGCTCGCGCGATTTTGCGCGAGCAAGGCGCATGCGTTGTGTGATGCCAAAGCGATGCTGCTCGTCAACTACGATAAACGCAAGATTCTTGAAAATAATTTTTCCGTTGAGAAGTGCATGCGTGCCGATGAGAATTTTAATTTCGCCCGATGCCACCCAGCGCAAAAGCTGTGACTTTGGAATTGGCGCATGGCTTGAGGCAAACGCTTTTGACGGATACACCCGCGCGCCACTCGATGTCAAAAGTCCAATCTTAAAAAACGGCGTGCCCATAAGGCGCGAGAAGCTTTCAAAATGCTGCAGCGCCAAAATTTCGGTTGGCGCCATATATGTTGTCTGAAATCCAGCTCCAGCAGCCATGTATGAGGCGACCGCTGCAATCACGGTTTTGCCCGA
>Ga0075891_112_pt1 | contig 17171 bp, 13 predicted proteins | sample RifGroA1_FD_68314 | JGI IMG/M metagenome (GOLD analysis project Ga0075891, IMG submission 68314) | Parcubacteria bacterium GW2011_GWA1_47_9
ACAAAAATATCCGTTCCATGCTTAAAAAGGCGCACGAGCTGCTTATAAAGAAATCTCTTTGACGAGAGCCGTGAAAGCGGCAGGATGATGTTCGGCGAGATGCGCAAGGATTTTGCGGTCTATTGCGACGTTTGCTTTTTTCAGGAGATGTACCAGACGGCTGTAGGAGATACCCGTTTGCCGTGATGCGGCGTTGATCTTTATATTCCAAAGTTTGCGCATGACGCGTTTTTTCTTCCGGCGGTCTTGAAACGAATGAATGCCCGCGTGCAGTAGCGCCTCGCGCGCGGCGCGTTCTTTTTTACTTCTCTGCCAGCGGAAGCCCTTTGTTTGTTTAAGGACATTCCTTCTGCGTTTTACTGAAGTTGTTCCGCGTTTTACTCGTGTCATGATTGTGGAAGATAGCGATTCTTGATTGATTTGCCAAAATCAAATTCTTTCCAGCCCTTAAGGCCGAGTTGTTTCACTCGGCGCTTCTTGGCGCTGAAGTGGTTCTGGTGAGGAAGACGCTTGAGGATTTTTCCCGTCTTCGTTACCCGTATTCTTTTTTGGACTGATTTGTTTGTTTTTGTCATGTTTTTCTGCCTCCAGTGTGACAAGGAACCCGCGCGGACTTTTCTTTGGTCCTTCACTTACCGTGTATGGTATGGTTATTGACTCCAGAATCTTATTGAGTCGATCTCCGATAAATTTTTTATCAAGATATTTTTCCCTTCCCCGAAGTGTAAGCTGGATCTGTACTCTATTGCCCTGCCGCATGAACTCCTCTGTTTTTTTTGCTTTGAGGGCAAGATCATGTGCTCCGGTTCCCAGTCGAACTCGTATTCCTTTTACTTCAACTTCGCGGGCTTTCTTTTTTGCTTTTTGCGCCTCCTTATCGAGTTGGTACTGGAATTTACCCAGATCCATGATGCGCACCACGGGAGGTTTCGCAGTCGGTGCGATCTCAATGAGATCAAGTCCGGCGTTCTGTGCAAGCGTAAGCGCTTCCTGGAGCGGCTTAATGCCCAAATTTTCGCCCGTTTGGTCGATCACTCGGACTTCGGGCGCTTTAATAAATTGGTTGATACGCGTTCGCTGGTTTGCCAATGCTCCATTAGTGTATAGAAAAATCATTCTCCCGTCAAGAACTCCACTTTCCCTCCCGCCGGGATTCACCCGGCTTTTTCTTTTTTACAAACTTGTGCGACACTGAAGATACCTCATGGCTATTGAAACACTTTATGCGTTCGGGAGCGTTGTCCTTGTAAGTCTTATATCGCTTGTTGGACTTTTTACTATTTCACTCAACGTGTATCGCGTGCGGAAAATGATTTTTGTCATGGTGGCGCTTGCGATTGGCGCGCTCTTGGGCGATGCGTTTATTCATCTGATACCCGAAGCGCTTGGAAAAGATCCCGGCTCGCCGTTTCCGCCGCTCTTGATAATCAGCGGAATTTTTACTTTCTTTATTCTTGAAAAGATGCTTGAATGGCACCACCATAATCATGGCCATGATGAATCTGAGGAGCACAGTATCAAACCCGTTGGCAAACTCATTTTGGTTTCGGATGGTTTTCATAATTTTGTTGATGGGGTAATTATCGGAGCAAGTTATCTTGTAAGCGTGCCGGTTGGAATTGCATCAACAATTGCCATTGTGTTTCATGAAATTCCCCAGGAGATAGGGGATTTTGGGGTTCTGTTGCATGCGGGTTACACGAAGATGCGAGCGCTATTTTTGAATTTTCTCTCCGCGCTTTTTGCAATTCTCGGCGTGACGCTTGTCATTGCGGTTGGTGGTGCCGCGCAGGAAGTTATCACGTTTGCCGTCCCGTTTGCTGCTGGGGTTTTTATTTATATAGCATCTTCAGATCTTGTACCTGAACTTCATAAACGCCACGGTTTCAAAAACGCTGTGATTGAAGTCTGTGCCGCTTGCGCTGGGGTCGCCGCGATGTATTTTTTGCTCTTTTTCGAATAAAAATTTTCTGCTATTAAATAAAAACCCGCACGTGTGGTTACCACCCGGGCGGGATGAGTTCTCTGGGACACTGGGCCTGGTCAAAGGAATTTGCGCGTTTCCACCAGGGCTCGAGCGATTCGAGCGTGGTGCAGGAGGTGGGCGCGCCAAGGTAGGCGGCAAGTTGCTTGATCTTGTTGGGCGAAAAAGTGCCGCCTCCGCTGGCTTCCCTTTCTTGCTCGAAGAGTGCTTGGACCGCTCTCCCATAGAGAAGAAGATTGACAGCTCGTCCCCCGCAACGCGTACGCAGCACGCGAAGTGCGCTATACACGCGCATGTGATCTTTCGGGATTGTTGTCGCCGCGATCAGCCGGCAGAAGATTTCGAATTGTCCCTCGATCGGAATACTGATTGCATTCATTTCGTCGACTATCGATTCATGGAACGGCTTTCGTTTAGTCATTTTCCTCCCCCTGGGTTTCGAGGTGCCTTTCAGGAGAGTTTTATCACAAACGTGATCGCACGTCAAAAATCAAAGAGTTCGATATTTATGGAAGTGGGCGGAATTGAACCGCCATCCGAGAGTTCTTCCCAATGAAAATTTGTTACAGGCTTATTCAACAAAGTTGAAGGCATCTGATTAATCTTACGCATGGGTATCAGATATAACACGCGCTAGCCGAGGATTATCACACCGGCATTCCGCGCACCCGGCGATTGCGGACCGATGTCCCTCACGCGATGCGTTCGGGATAAACCCTAGTGCTTAGGCGTAAGCCAAAGCAGGTCGGGGATTAAATAAGTTTGCACTTATTGTTGCGTGCTGGTTTTGAGAGAGGCACACACGCATGCTCTCGCCTGATTTTCAAAGGGTCGAGACCCCGTCGAGGCCTAACACTCCCGTATTAAAATTTTTTCAACTCACGGGAAATCTTACGTTTTGACTCGCGCTGTTTGATCACTTCGCGCTTATCAAACTTTTTCTTCCCGCGCGCAACACCAAACTGGAGTTTGATTTTGCGGACTTTATTATACACCCTTATGGGCACTAATGTCAAGCCGCGCTCATGTTCTTTGCCGGCAAGATACGACAACTCTTTTTTATGTAGAAGCAGCCGCCGCGTGCGATCCGGCTCGTAATCTTTCGGCGTATTTGATGGCTGATACGGCGGAATGGTCGCGCCCACCAAAAACGCTTCGCCTCCGCGTATAATTACACGTGCGCCTTCAAGACGCACATTGCCCGCGCGTACCGATTTTACTTCAAACCCAAAAAGCTCGATGCCCGCTTCGTATGTCTCGAGTATCTCGTAGTTAAAATATGCCTTTTTGTTTTTTGCAAGTGCCATGTGTTCAATATAGAACAAAAGCGGTTTTTGCGTTAGAGTGGGCTTAATGTCAAACAATCTGAAAAAACTGATTGCTGACTTGCTGGTTGCTGAAGTCGGCCGTGACGTAACTTTTTCTCTGGAGCGGCAAGAGGTTGAAGGTAGGGGAGACTACTCATCAAATATCGCGCTTGTGCGCGCAAAAGTTGAAAAACGCACTCCGATGGCGGTTGCCGAAGATTTGGCCTCGCGCATCAAAGAAAAATATCCCGACGTTTTTCATGCAATCGAGCCAGCGCCGCCCGGTTTTTTGAATTTTTGTATTGATTACCACTATTTGCTGGAACTTCTGCGCGCTGCGTTGAAAGCGGGCGCGAAAAAGAAAATTCTCGGCAAGGCGTCTGTCGAATTTATCTCGGCGAATCCCACTGGCCCCATGCACATCGGCAACGCGCGTGGCGGGCCCATTGGCGATGTTATCGCAAACCTTCTTGCCGAGACAGGTTACAAAGTTATACGCGAGTATTACCACAACGACGCCGGCGCACAGATTGCGCGCTACGCCGACTCTTTGTGGCATTGGTATCTTGTTGTGTGCGGCAAGCCCTCAACGCTTCTCGAAGATGGTTATGAAGGCCAGTATGTGCGCGAGTTTGCAGGTGCGGCTCACAAAAAATGGAAGGCGGGGCTTTTGAAAAAAAAGAATGGCAAAGAAATGCTTGCGGAGTTTGTGATTGATAAAACCCTCAAAGAAAATTTTGCGCTCATCAAAAAAATGGGCATTCAATTTAACCGCGTGGTGTACGAAAGCGCGCTTACAAAAACAAAGACGAAAAAAGTGCTCGCAGAGCTTACGCGAAAAAAGCTTTTAGTGAAAAAAGAGGGTGCCACGTGGTTTGCGTATAAAGATGTTGAAGCGGTTGTGCAAAAAAGCGACGGCACGCTCGTATATTTCGCAAGCGACATTGCGTATCACAAAGACAAATTCTCGCGCGCGGATTTGGTCGTTGACGAGCTTGGGGAGGGCCATGAAGGGCATATTCCCAAGCTCCGCGCGGTGGCCGACGTGTTTGGATTCCCGCAGGAAAAAACAGCTCGTGAGGTGCTTGATGAAGTAGGCCCCGACGCATTCCGGTATTTTATGCTACAGTATGCGCCGCGCTCGGGCATGGTGTTTGACATGGAGCTTGCGCGCGCGAAATCAAAAGAAAATCCCGTCTACTATATACAGTACGCGCATGCGCGCGCTTCTGGCATTTTACTGAGATCCGATCTCAGTGTGAATATTACAAAAGCCGCGTGGGAGCTTTTAGATTCGGAGCCGGAGCTTGCGCTTATAAAACAAATTCTTGCGCTTTCGGAAACCATTGAAGATACGGCGCGCGATTTTCAGCTTCAGCGCCTTGCGCGCTATGCTTACGAGCTTGCACGCGCATTTACGCATTTTTATGAAACAACGCCGGTGATTGGCGCCGGAGGAAGTCCGACTTCCAAGAGGAAGTCGGACTTCCAAAACCTCGAATCCGCGCGCCTCGCGCTTGTATCAATCACGCGCGCCACTCTTGCCCGCGTCTGTAAACTTATGGGTATTTCCTCGCCGGATAAAATGTAGTATGCTTTTGCAGTATGGATATTGATCAGCAAAAATTTATTATAGGAGGGCTTGTTGCATTATTAATTTTAATAGGAGGTATTTTGTATCTGGCGGATAGTAACGAGAGCCAAAATGCAAGCGCGCCCCTTGCCAATGTTGGCTCCGGAGCAACAGCGTCAACTATTCCGCCCACAACCAAAACCATGAAAGCGACAATCAAAACACAAAAAGGGGATATTGCGCTTGAACTTTATCCGGACGCGGCGCCGAAAACAGTCGAAAACTTTATTGCAAAGGCAAAATCAGGATATTTCGATGGCCTCAAATTTCACCGCGTTGAAGATTGGGTTATTCAGGGCGGCGATCCGCTCTCGCGCGACGAATCGCAAAAAGAGCGCTGGGGCACGGGCGGTGGCGATATTGAAACAGAGTTGAGTGCGCGTCCGTTTGTTGAAGGTGCACTTGGCGTTGCGCGCGGACCTGATATTAAAGTTTCAAATGACTCTCAATTTTTCATCGTTAAAAAAGATTCTCAATTTTTGAACGATCAATATACTCTTTTCGGACAAGTGACTGCGGGCATGGATGTGGTAAACAAAATTACGCGCGGGGACACGATACGTGCGGTGACGGTTGAATAGTGCGGTTTTTTTGCGTATTATAAAAGAATGCACAGTGAGGAAGAGGTCCTTGGATTTTGGGCCCGCCGGAAGATATTCGAAAAGAGTATCAGCAAGCGCGGCTCCAATGCCAAGCGCTTTGTTTTTTTTGAGGGGCCGCCCTACGCGAACGGGCTTCCTGGTATTCATCACGTAGAAGCGCGCGTATTTAAAGATGTCGTCGCGCGGTACAAAACCATGCGCGGTTTTCGGGTTGAGCGCAGAGCTGGTTGGGACACGCATGGACTCCCGACCGAAATGGCAGTTGAGAAAAAACTCGGCATCAAGCGTAAAAAAGATATCGAAGAAAAAATCGGCATCCGCGCGTTTGTAGAGGCAGCGCGCGCTGATGTATTTTTGTACAAAAAAGAATTCGAGCGCATGACCGAGCGTATCGGCTATTGGCTTGATTTGGAGCGTGCGTATGTGACGATGAACAATTCTTACATCGAATCGCTCTGGTGGATTGTCAAAGAGTTTTGGAAGCGCGGGCTTTTATACGAAGCAAATAAAGTTGTTTCATGGTGCACGCGTTGCGGCACTGCGCTCTCAAGCCATGAAATCGCGCAAGGGTACAAGCGCGTTACCGAAGATTCCATTTATATACGCTTTCGACTCAAAACGCGCCGCGCGTCTTTGCTTGTGTGGACTACGACTCCGTGGACGCTACCCGCCAACGTAGCTGCTGCGGTTCATCCGGATCTTGAGTATGTAACTATAGATGATAAGGGCGATAAATTGATTCTCTTGGCCGATCGCGCAAAAGTGCTTTTTCCAGAATCGGCGCCACTTTGGAAAGAAAAAGGTGGAAATCTCATAGGACTTGAATACGAAACGCCATTTCCAATGAGTGGCCTGCCCACGCAAGCAGGGCACGTTTATCGCGTTGTGGCTGGAGATTTTGTTTCTGGCGGAGAAGGTAGTGGTGTCGTGCACATTGCGCCAGCGTTTGGTGAGGACGACGCGCAAGTTGGCAAACGTGAAAATCTCCCGACACTTTTAACTATTGATGAAGAAGGCCGTTTTACCGATTCTGTGCCGCAGTTCAGGGGCATGTTCGTAAAGGATGCCGATCCGCTAATCATCAAAGATCTCGAGCAAAAAGGTTATTTGTGGCGGCGCGAGCCGTATGAACACGATTATCCTTTTTGCTGGCGGTGCGATTCGCCGCTCCTTTACATGGCGCGCCGCTCGTGGTGGGTTTCGGTTAGCAAAAAACGAAAAGAACTTGTGGAAGCAAACAAAAAAGTTTTCTGGCATCCGGAGTATATCAGAGATGGCCGTTTCGGTCAGTGGATTTCGGAAGCAAAAGATTGGGCTTTCAGCCGCGAGCGTTACTGGGGAACTCCACTGCCCGTGTGGAAATGCGCCTCATGCAATCACATCGAAGTTATCGGATCTGTTGATGACCTTTCACGCCGCGCGCCAACTTCCGGTAATACGTATTTTTTGATACGCCACGGGTATGCGAAAAAAAATTTTCTTCACATTAGCACTTCTCTTCCCGACGGCGGTAAATATCCGCTTTTGCCTCAAGGGCGGCGAGAAGTAAAAAAGACCGCGCAGTTGCTAAAAAAAATAGGGATTGAACTTATCGTATCTTCAGATCTTACGCGCACAAAAGAAACGGCAACGATTCTCGCGCGCGCTCTCAAAGTTCCGGTGCTTTACGATGAAGACATGCGTGATTTGCACACGGGCGATTTTGAAGGCAAGAGCGTGATGGAGGCGCTTGCAAGCATCGGGGGCAAAGATCGTTTCAAGACTCGATTTGCAGGTAAGGGTGGTGAATCGTGGGATGATCTTAAGGAGCGCATGTACAAATTTTTTCAACGTCTTGAGCGTCTCCATAAAAATAAAAAAATCGCGCTCGTGGGCCATGGCGATCCGTGGTGGTTTTTGGAAGCGACCATGAAAGGAACCCTTGAACCCGATAAAATTCCTCGGGAGAAATATCTGGAAAGCGGTGAGGTACACAAGGTTATTCCCATTGCCGTGCCACGCAACGATCGCGGCGAGACCGATTTGCACCGGCCGTATATTGATGAGATCGCAGTCAATTGTCCGATGTGTGGCGCAAGGATGATACGTACGAATGATGTGATAGACGTGTGGTTTGATTCGGGTGCAATGCCATACGCAGCATGGCATTATCCTTTTGAAAACCATGATCGTATAGATAAAAAAGTTTCTTATCCTGCAGACTTCATTGCTGAAGGCATTGATCAAACGCGCGGCTGGTTTTATACGCTCCTTGCGGTTTCCGTCCTTTTAGGCCGTGGCGCGCCCTACAAAAATGTTATGTCTCTCGGTTTTGTGCTTGATAAGACGGGCAAAAAAATGTCTAAGCGGTTAGGCAATATTGTTGAGCCGATGACACTTATTGAAAAGTATGGCGCCGACGCGGTGCGGTGGTATTTTTTCACAATCAACCAGCCCGAGGACGATAAGCTTTTTGACGCCGTTGATCTCGAGCGGGCGAAGCGCAATTTTCTAGATCTTTTGCTCAATACACTTAATTTTTATAAGTTGTACAAAAAACCAAAGCGCGCTACTAAAATAAAACCGCTCACCCAAGCTTCGGGTAAGCATATTCTCGATCGATGGATGCTCGCACGCTTGGCTGTTGTACAGGGTGATGTGACAAAAAATATGGACGCTTACGATGTTGTGGGAGCTGCGCGCGCACTTGAGAATTTCATCGCGGAGGACGTTTCGCGCTGGTATGTGCGCAGGTCGCGCGAGCGCATGCGTGATGGCCAAGGGCTTGAAACATTGCGCGAAATACTGCTTGATACTGCGCGCCTTGCGGCTCCGTTTGTGCCGTTTACCGCTGAAGTAATCTATCACGAACTTGGCGGAAAAAAAGAGAGTGTTCATCTTGAGGATTGGCCGCAAAGACGGGCTTATTCGAGCGCGCTTGTGCGGTCAATGGATGAGATTCGTATGCTTTCTTCACGTGGGCTTGAATTGCGCGCACGGGCGGGAATAAAAATACGTCAGCCGCTCTCATTATTTTCAATTCGCAAATCAAGGATTCGAGACAAGGAGTTGTTTTCTGTTCTTAAAGACGAACTGAATGTCAAAGACGTTGTGATTAATTCTCGGATTGACGACGATGTCGCGTTGGATATTTCACTTACCGATGAGTTGAAAGAAGAAGGACTGGTGCGGGAAATTATCCGTTTCGTGCAGGATATGCGAAAACAGAAAGGACTAGATCCGCACGATTCCATTTATCTTACGCTCGCGGGCTCTCTTTCTCAAGAATCGGTCGAGAAGATTAAAAAAGGGTCGCGCGCCCGTAAAATTTTTATTGAGAACGGTGTTTCTGCCGGTACGAAAGTTGGCAATGTGATCGTTGTTGATCTCAAAAAGGTATGAGGGCTTACTATGGAACGGAGGGCATAGTGCTCGCTGCTTATGACAGGGGTGAGGCAGACCGGTGTATAACCTTTTTTACAAGAGACTTTGGAAGAGTTGATGCAGTTGCAAAGGGTCTCCGTGTTATCTCTTCGAAGTTAAGGGGCCATCTTACGTTATTTTCGCGCGTACGGCTTTTATTAACTCCCGGAAAAGAGTATTGGAGAATTCTTGATGCAGAGACAAAAGATGGCGGGCTTCCTCCCGAAGCCCCGGTACAGGATTTTGTGAACTTTCTCCTTGCGCTTACGGTATCGGGCGTGCCGGACAGTAGAATTTGGGAGGTTATTATCTCAATGCGCGGCGCGAAGAGCCGCGAGGATTTTTTCATGAATAAAATTTATGTGCTGGAGACGCTGGGTATTTTACCGGCGCAGGAAAAGCTCAAATATTTTTTTTCACCCCGTGCATGTGCGTACATCGTTGGTATGTCGCGGGATAAGTTTTTGGAAAATGAGGAGGAGGTCCTGCTTATTGCGCTTGGGATTAAGAAAATTCTTTCCGCGAATCATATGGTATAATGATGCCATGGGGCTTGATGACTTGAAAAAGAAGCTGTCGCGGGAAGGGCAAGATTTCTCTGGTCGGTACGAAAGGCCTGAACTTAGAAGACATGTTGAAAAACAGGTACCAAGACGCGAATGGCGACGTGACGACAGAAGTGATGATTCTTCTTTTATGTGGCGCAGAATTTTTTGGTGGGGTGTTGGCGGCGGGCTTTTAGTGATCGCGCTTGTTTCGGTAGTTGTTCTTATTTTTTCGGGCGGTATTCGTATCGGAAGCAATGCGAACACGCTTCTTGACCTTACGGTAGAAGGGAGCGAGGAGATTGTGGCTGGCGATAAGGCTGTATGGAAAGTCGCGTACCATAATAACAATACGGTTGCCCTTCTGGATACGGTTATTACGTTTGAATTTCCACCAACAGCCCAGTCTTTGATCGGTGATTTTTCCACAGTTGGTCTCCCGCGTCAGCAGCTTTCTCTCGGAACAATTGCACCTGGGGGAAAAGGAGAAGAAATGTTTTCGGCAATACTTTTTGGCGCCGAGGGTGATACGCAGTCCGGCAAGGTTTTTCTTGAATACCGGCCGGAAGGATCATCAGTGCGGCTTTCAAAGGAAGTTGCGTTCAGCTCGCTTGTGACGAGTTCCCTTCTTGGTATCAGTGTTGAGACGCCTGAACAGCTAAAATCATCTCAAGAAGCGGAAATGTTGGTGCGCATTGTCTCGAGCGCAAAGACGCCCTATCGAGGCCTGTGGGCTGATGTTGAATATCCAGAGGCGTTCGAATATATATCAGCCGATCCTCGCCCCGTGCGCGGAGATCATATTTGGAGCGTAGGCGATTTGCCGCCGGACGGGGAGTTCACCGTTAAAATCAAGGGGAAGATTCGTGAAACCGTGGCCGTTCAAAATGCCCGTGCAAAAGTTGGACTTTATGATCGTACGACAGGAAATTTCGCCCTGTTTAGTTCTACGACAAAGTCGTTTGAGATTGCCCCCGCTTTCTTGGCGGTTTCATTTGAAACAATACAAGGACAACTTGAGCCGGGTGTTGCGACAGCGGGCGACTCGTTTATCGTTAACGTACGGTGGCGGAACAACTTATCGGTTCCCGTCACGAACGCGACTGTGGATGTGCGTTTTGAGGGCGAAGCGGTTGATTTACGTACTATTAAAAGTGAACGTGGAGAATTCAATCCGGCTCAAAATGCGCTCGTGTGGGTTCCAGGACGCATTCCGGAGCTTCTGGTTGTTGAACCGGAAGAAGAAGGCGCGTTTGGTTTCGAATTTCGAACAAAGAAAGATCTCGTTGGGAAAAACTTTACTGTTCGTCTTACGAGTTCAATGCGTGCTCCGGAGGTTCCTGAAGGATACGCGGGCGTTGATATCAATGGGCTTGCGACGGAGGAATTCAAAGTTGCCTCGCGTGTGGCGTTTTCACAGAAAGGATTTTACACTGATTCACGCATAAGAAATTCTGGACCGCTTCCTCCGCGCGTTGGTGAGGAGACGACCTATCTTGTAGTTTGGTCTGTTACCAATACGGCGAATGACATCACGGGGGCGGTTGCGCACGCGACACTCCCATCTTATATTCGTTGGATGAATGTGGTGATTCCCGCGGGCGGGGGAATCACGTTTGATCCAGTAACGCGCGAGCTCACTTGGTCTCCGGGTGCGATTTCTCCCGGGGTTGGTTACAGCACCCGCGCCAAAGAGGTGGCTTTTCAAATCGGTTTTACTCCGTCTGTTCCACAGGTTGGAACCATGCCACAGCTTGTATCGGAAGCTACATTTGAGGGAGTAGATGCATTTACCGGCAGAAAAGTTGCGATTACGTCACGTGAGTTTACGACGTCACTCGATGATGACCCCGCGGCACTGCAAAAAGATGGCAATGTACGAGAATAACAGCTGTGATAGTGTGTACGTATGGTAATGTTTGATACGCTTGTTTCTCTTGCAAAACGTCGCGGTTTTGTCTTTCCTGGTTCGGATATTTACGGCGGGCTTGCAGGCACGTGGGACCTCGGGCCGCTTGGCGCGGAGCTTGCGCACAATATCAAAAATCTCTGGTGGGATCATTTTGTAAAAAAACATCCCGAAAATTACGGTCTTGCGTCAAGTATTTTAATGCCCGAGGCGGTGTGGAGCGCTTCCGGACATTTGGATGGTTTCAGCGATCCGATGGAGGAGTGCAAAAAATGTAAAAAACGCTGGCGCGTCGATGAGATTCAGGGACGTCCGACGTCCAAGAGGACGTCGGACGTCCAAATATGCCCCGAGTGCAAAGGCGAGCTTGGTGAAGTGCGTCAGTTTAACTTGATGTTCAAAACGCATGCAGGGGCAGTGGCCGCCGACGAGAACGCGGTTTATCTGCGGCCGGAAATTGCCCAAGGCATGTTTGTACATTTCAAAAATGTGCTCGACACCATGCGGCCGACGTTGCCGTTTGGCATCGCGCAAATCGGCAAGGCGTTTCGCAACGAAATCGCGCCACGCGATTTCTTGTTTCGCGCGCGCGAGTTTGACCTGATGGAGTTTGAATATTTTGTGCGCGAGTCGGAGTGGGAAGAACATTTTGAAAAATGGCGCAAAGAGATGTGGGCTTGGGTTGAAAAAGTCGGCATTACAAAAGATCTTGTGCACGAACTCGAAGTGCCAAAAGAAGATCGCGCCCACTATTCAAAACGCACAATTGATTTTGAGTTTGACTTCCCGTTCGGCAGGAACGAGCTCTATGGTCTTGCGTACCGAGGGGATCACGACTTGGTCGAGCATGCAAAGCATTCGGGGGCAGATTTGCGCTACACTGATCCTGTTTCGGGAGAAAAATTTTTGCCGCATGTGGTTGAGCCCACATTTGGATTAGGCCGCACGGTGCTTGCGGTACTACTTTCGGCATACTGCGAAGATGAGCTTGGGGGCGAGAAGCGGGTTTTGCTAAAGCTCGATCCAAAAATTGCGCCGGTTAAAGTCGCTGTATTCCCACTTGTTTCAAATAAAGAAAATATAGTTGCAAAAGCGCGCGAAGTTTTCGAAATGTTAGTACCACAAATCGAAACCCGCTGGGACGACATCGGCAACATCGGCAAGCGCTATAGGAGACAAGACGAAATCGGCACCCCGTGGTGCGTGACAATTGATTATCAAACGCTCGAAGATGATACGGTCACCGTGCGTGATCGGGACACAGGCAATCAGGAAAGGGTTTCAGTAAAAGAATTAGTTTCATATTTTCAAGAGAGATTAAAATGAAATGGCCATTCGACTGAAGTGCGATAAGTGCAACAAGGAACTTGCCAAACCAGGCGCGTTGCTTTTCTCTCCACCAAACAAAAAGAGTATCGTACGAAAGTTTCATCTTTGCATAAAGTGCTATGGCGAGATGCTCAAGGCCTTGAAGAAGTAGTTTCTCGAGGCCTCTTTTATTTTGGGCGGTTTTGCGATAAGATTGTTATATGAAATTCACGAAGCGGACGTTTGAAAATGGCCTTCGGGCTATTGTGGCGCCGATGCAAAGCACCGAAACTGTGACGGTCCTCGTTTTTGTGGGTACGGGTGCGAACTACGAAACGCGCGAGATCAATGGACTGTCTCACTTTTTGGAGCACATGTTTTTCAAGGGCACCAAAAATCATCCCAAGCCAGGAGAGCTTGACCGCATGCTCGACTCGGTTGGTGCTATTCACAATGCTTTTACAAGCCGCGAGGAAACCGGCTATTGGATAAAAATTGATGCAAAACATTTTCCGCTCGCGCTCACATTTGTCTCTGATATTTTGCAAAATGCGCTTTTGAAAGAAGAAGAAATCAATCGCGAACGCGGTGTTATTTTGGAAGAGATGAAAATGTATTGGGATGATCCTCGAAGATATGTATGGTCGCTTTTGGAGGGACTTATCTATGGCGATAATTCATATGGATGGGATGTACTTGGTCCCGCGCGCAATATCCAGAAAATAAAGCGAAGTGCCTTTGTTAATTACTGGCGAAGCCAGTATGTGGCGTCAAACACTATCGTTGTTATTGCGGGAAATGTTTCTGAATCAACCACTTTTTCAAAAGTTGAATCTGTGTTTTCCGGTCTCCGGACGGGAAAGTACGCGAAGGAGCCGCCAATGAAGAAAGTAATTCTGGGGCCGCGTGTCCGTATTTTTGAAAAAAATACAGATCAATCTCATGTTGTGATCGGTGCCCTTGGGTACTCGCTTGAACATAAAGATCGATTGGTTGCGGATGTTTTATCCACGATCCTCGGCGGTTATATGAGCTCGCGTCTGTGGTCTGACATCCGTGGGAAGCATGGACTTGCATATCATGTGCATGCGGAACACCAGCCCTATAAACATACGGGATACTTTGCGGCGTATGCGGGGGTTCCTCATGAACGGCGAGAAGAGACGATTCGGAGAATTATAGGACACCTTGAAAAGATAAAAAAATCTGGCGTTACGAAAGAAGAGCTTTCCCGCGCAAAAGAAAATATCAAGGGACGCATGGCGATTTCTCTTGAATCTTCCGATGAGGTGGCAACATTTCTTGGTACGCAGGAAGTGCTTTTAGGTAAGATTAAGACGCCCGATGAGCTTAAAAAACGCATTGAAAAAATCACTGGAGAAGACATCGCGCGGGTAGCGAAGAGTCTTTTTCAAAAAGATAAAGTATATCTTGCTATTATTGGTCCCCATCTCAAGGAGGAAGCTTACGATGGGATATTGCGATCGATATGAGATCCCATATTACAACCTATGAGATTACAACAGGAACATTCGTGCGTTTCTTGCTTTTGGTCCTCGGCATTGTCTTTATATTTGCGATTCGGGACGTGGTCATGATAATTCTTGTTTCCATAGTGCTCGCGTCGGCAGTAGATCCGCTCGTGCGTTGGTTTGGGAAAATAAGGATTCCGCGCGTACTTGCGGTGCTCATTATATACTTGACTGGAATTGTTGGTTTTCTCGGGGTGTTTTATTTTCTTATCCCGCCGATTGCTTCAGATTTTAGGGATTTCTTTACGCGGCTCCCTTCTCTTATTGAAAATGTTCTTGTTCGGCTTCAAGACAAAGCACCATTTTTGTCACTCGATTTCGTTCTTTCTACATTACGGGATGTTGCTGTCAATGCCAACGAGTACGTTGGTATAGCGTTTGGACAATTTTTTAATACTGCAACAACACTTTTCTCGGGGATATTTTCATTTTTGTTAATCATGGTAATTTCATTTTATCTTGCGGTGCAGGATGACGGCGTCGCAAATGTATTGAGAATCGTGACACCAAAAGAACATGAGGACTACATTTTGCATCTTTGGGCCCGTACGCAACGAAAAATTGGTCGCTGGCTACAGGGGCAAATTCTCCTAGGACTTATTGTGGGCGTAATCGTGTTTATTGCGCTTACGATTCTACGGGTTCATTACGCGCTTGTACTTGCGGTACTCTCGGCAATATTCGAGATCATACCTTATTTTGGGCCGATTCTTGCAGCCATGCCCGCAATTGCGGTTGCGGCGATCCAAGATCCTCTTTTGGGATTCATTGTTCTATGCCTTTATATTTTGGTTCAGCAAATGGAAAATCATCTTATTTATCCTCAAGTTGTTAGAAAAACAGTTGGCGTGCATCCACTTCTTGCAATCATAGCGCTTCTGATTGGGGGAAAATTGGGTGGGATCATGGGTTTCATTGTTGCGATTCCCATTGCGGTGGTGCTTGTTGAATACTTTGATGATTTTTCCGCGCGGAAGAGAAATCTTGTCTAGGCCCCCATGTTAAAATTTTACATCACAACTGCCATTGATTATGTCAATGCTTCTCCGCATCTCGGGCATGCTTACGAAAAAGTTATTACGGATGTGGTTGCTCGCTGGCACCGCGCGCAGGGCGACGAAACCTTTTTTCTAACCGGTACAGATGAGCATGGCGCAAAAATCGTACGGGCCGCTGATTTGGCAGGCAAAAAACCCGAAGAATTTGTCGCAGACAATCGCAAGCAGTTTCAAGAACTCTTGGAACTGCTCAACATTTCAAACGACGACTTCATTTTTACGTCTGATCAAAAGCGCCACTGGCCGGGCGCTGTAAAGTTGTGGGAGAAACTTGCTGATGCGGGCGATCTGTATAAAGCGAAATACGAGGGTCTTTACTGTGTGGGGCATGAGGCGTTTGTAACTGAAAAAGATTTAGTCAATGGTGTTTGCGCTGATCACCAGCAAAAACCGGAAGTGATCGAAGAAGAAAATTATTTCTTCCGACTATCAAAATACGCGGCCCGCGTTAAAAAGGCGGTTGAATCGGACGAGCTTAGGGTTTTGCCGGAATCACGTAAAAACGAAGTGCTTGCATTTTTGACTGGCAATGTTGAAGACGTGAGCTTTTCCCGCCCGTCAAAAGATATTACATGGGGGGTTCCTGTACCCAAAGATCCCGAGCACACGATGTATGTGTGGGCCGAGGCGCTTACAAATTATATTTCCGCGCTTGGATACGGAAGTGCTGATGAGGCGCGCTTTGAAAAATTTTGGCCCGCAGATGTTCATATTATAGGCAAGGATATTTTGCGTTTCCACGCGGTTTACTGGCCGGCGATGCTTTTGGCTACCGGGTTGCCATTGCAAAAAACGATTTTCGTGCACGGCATGATTCTCTCAAAAGGTCAGAAGATGTCAAAGACAATTGGCAATGTTATAAATCCAGTTGAGATAATCAATGAATTTGGCGCCGATGCGTTTCGGTATTTTGTCACGCGCGAGATTCCGTTTGGAGAAGACGGCGACTTTACGCGCGAACGGTTTCGTGAAGTTTACGAAGGTTCGCTTGCCCATGGGCTTGGAAATTTAGCATCGCGCACGGCGGCAATGATTGAAAAATATTTCTCGGGCACTGTTGAATGTCCGGAGGAAGCAGAACGCATGTCCGTGCCTACTCGTCGCGAGCTCCGCAAGGAAGTTTCATCGGAACGGGTGTCTCTTTCTGGTGAAAGCATCGAGCGTTACTTTGCGCTCGGCATCGTCAGATTTTTTGAGGATGCGATGGCTTTGTATAAACTTACCGATGCGATTTCTGTCTTGCAGGCATTTTGGACGCTGCTCGACGGTTATATTCAAGATTATGAGCCCTACCGGCTCGTCAAGGCCGATCCGGAAAAGGCAAAAATTGTTTTGTGGAATGTTGCCTGGCATATTGTGCGCTTGGCAGTTTTGCTCGAGCCGTTTATGCCAGAGACTTCGGCAGCGCTTCTAAAACTTTTTGGTGTATCTCGCGCGGATGCGGAGAGTCCTGCGCGCATTGTGATCTCAAAATCTGGGCCGCTTTTCCCGTCGAAAGAAGAGAAAAAATAATTTTATGGAGATGCGGCTTGTAGATATTCACGCGCATGTAAATTTCAACGCGTTTCGCGAAGACGGCGACGACGTAATAAAGCGAACGCTCGCGGCAGGTACCGGCATGATTTTGGTCGGCTCGCAGTACGATACATCGCGCCGCGCAATAGAATATGCCGAGCGCTATCCCGAAGGTGTATGGGCGGCGGTTGGCTTGCATCCTATTCACACAGGCGAGGAATTTCATGTGGACGGCGAGGAAATTGCATCTGCAGGAGTTCCCGGTTTCAAAACACGCATAGAAGAATTTGATTATGAAAAATATAAAGCGCTTGCAGTGCATCCAAAAACAGTTGCAGTAGGTGAGTGCGGTTTAGACTACTATCGTGTTGGCCCG
>Ga0075891_124_pt3 | contig 14469 bp, 19 predicted proteins | sample RifGroA1_FD_68314 | JGI IMG/M metagenome (GOLD analysis project Ga0075891, IMG submission 68314) | Parcubacteria bacterium GW2011_GWA1_47_9
CGATGAAAATAAAAATATAGTCGCACTTTGCGCGGATCTTACCGAATCGACCCAGACACACCATTTTCAGAAAAAATATCCTGACCGCTTTGTTGAAATGGGTGTCGCCGAGCAGAATCTTGCATCGGTTGCTTCTGGTATGGCTGCGATGGGCAAAATCCCTTTCATTGCTTCCTATGCAATGTTTAGTCCCGGAAGGAATTGGGAGCAGATTCGGACAACAATTTGTTATAATGAGCAAAATGTGAAAGTTGTCGGAGCGCACGCAGGAGTTTCAGTCGGGCCTGATGGCGCAACGCATCAGGCGATAGAGGATATAGCAATAATGCGCGTTATTCCGCATATGGTAGTTCTTTCGCCCTGTGATGCCTTGGAAGCAAAAAAGGCGACGATTGCTGCCGCACGGTTTTTTGGCCCTGTATATATTCGTTTTCACCGCGAGAAGACGCCTGTATTTACGACCGAGGAGACTCCATTTGAAATCGGGAAAGCAGAAATTTTCTTTGAGCCATCGGGCGAGCCGGATGTCGCAATCATTGCAATGGGACCCCTTGTTCATAACGCACTTCTTGCCGCGGAAGCGCTTGCGAAAGAGGGCGTGGGTGTTCGCGTGATAAATTCGCCGTCGGTAAAACCGCTTGATGGAATGATAGTTGAAAAAGCCGCAAGGGACGCGGGGTGTATTGTCACCGTCGAGGAGCATCAAATTGCGGGCGGGCTTGGTTCCGCCGTCGCGGAATTTCTATCTTCAATATATCCTGTGCCGATTGAGTTTATTGGGATGCGTGACAGGTTCGGTGAATCTGGTGAGCCGGATGAGCTTGTGGAATATTTTGGTATGGGAGTTTTGAGTATTCAGGAAGTGGTGCGAAAGGTTATGAAAAGAAAGAAATGAGATACGACTTTGTCTCGATTGGTGACGTTGTCACCGATATTTTTATCCGGCTTTTACCTGACTCCGCACGCGTTATTGAGGGGACGGAGTGGGATCTTTTATGTATGAATCATCCGGATAAGATACCTTTTGATCGGACGTATATTGTACCGGGCGTGGGAAACAGCGCAAATGCCGCGGTGTCTGCCGCGCGTTTGGGGCTTTCTGCGGCGTTTGTGAGTAATATCGGGGATGATAAATCAGGACAAGAGATGCTGGATCATTTCAAGGCAGAAAAAATTGGAACGGAATATATTGTAAAACACAAAGGGAAAGCTTCCAATAATCATTATGTTCTTTGGTACAAGGACGACCGTACGATTCTCATCCATCATGAGACTTATGAATATCATCTTCCTGCACTCGAGGAGCCGCGATGGATTTATTTTAGCTCCGTTGGAGAGCACGCGATTCAATATCATGATGATATTGCGGAATACGCGCGCCTGCACCCGGCGGTGAAGATGGCATTCCAGCCGGGCACGTTTCAGATCAAGCTCGGCGCGAAAAAACTGATGAATATTTATGCGCGATCCGAGCTTTTTTTCTGTAACCGTGAAGAAGCGCAGGAAATTACCGAAAGCACGGACAACGACATCGCAAGACTCGCACGCGCAATCCATACGCTTGGCCCCAAAATCGTTGTCATTACGGACGGAAAAGACGGAGCGTATGCGTCAGATGGGGATACGGTGTGGTTTATGCGCAATTACCCCGATCCTCAACCGCCGCTTGAGCGGACAGGAGCGGGTGATTCTTTTTCTTCTACGTTTACCGCGGCTCTCGCGCTCGGAAAATCAGTTACCGAGGCGCTTATGTGGGCTCCGATCAACTCGATGTCCGTGGTTCAGTATGTAGGAGCGCAGGAGGGGCTTTTGCGAAGATCGCAGCTTGAAAAATATCTTGCCGATGCGCCATCAGATTACAAGCCAAAAGCATTCGCAAAGATTTAGTATGATTGTATCGTTAAAAAATATACTCTTGCGCGCATCTCATGAGGGATGGGCGCTCCCACACTTTAATATTCCGAATCTCGAAATGCTCAAAGCGATTATTGAAGCATGCAGAGACAAAAAATCGCCGGTTATGATCGGCACGTCCGAGAGCGAGCGCGAATTTATCGGACTCGAACAAGCCGTTGCGCTTATTAAAAGTTATCGTGATGAGTATCAGCTGCCGTTTTTTCTGAATGCCGACCATACCAAAAGCGTTGAGAAAGCGCGCCTTGCGATTGATGCCGGATACGATTCTATTCACATCGATCTTTCCAAAAAGAATCTTGAAGACAATATTCGTGAAACAAAGGAAGTAGTTGCCTACGCGCGCGCAAAAAATCCGGATATTTCAGTTGAGGGTGAAATCGGTTACCTCGTAACCGATTCATCGAAAGTTTGGAAAAGCGCGATCGAAGTTCCGCCAGAGAGCTTAGCAAAACCCGAAGATGCAGGCCGTTTCGTGGCGGAAACTGGCGTGAATCGCTTGGCGCCAGCTGTGGGCAGTATTCATGGCATTGCGCTCAACGAGCCGCATTTGCACATAGATTTAATCAGGGCGATAAAGGCCGCAGTGCCGGATACGGCTCTTGTGCTTCATGGGGGATCGGGCGTTCCACGCGAACAAATCCGTGAAGCAATTCCCGCTGGCATCTCCAATATTCATATCTCGACTGACTTGCGTGTTGCGTTTGTAGACACGCTTCGCGAAGAGCTTGAAAAAGAAAAAGACGAGTATGCGCTTTACAAAATTATGGAGCCCGAAATTGAGGCGGTCAAAAAAGTCGTTGCGTTACATATAGATCTTTTCGGAAGCGCGGGGAGAGTGTAATATGCTTTTTTGGAAAAGAATTATACGGGATCTCGCTGTGATAGCGGTTATCATTATTGTTGCGGTGTCCGCGTTTTATGTTTATGACTTATATAGGAAACATGGCTGCGGTAAGACATATGTATGCGGTAATGTCATTGTCCTTTTTCGAGACAATATATCAAAAAGTCAAATCGTGGACTTTCTGAGAAGAAATAATCTAGAAATAAAGCCGGAAACATCAGGTGTGCTTCTGGAGATAAACAGCGTTGTGGTTCTTGTACCTGTCGGGCAGGAGAAGAAATGGGTTGAGAGACTGAAACAGTATCCGGAGATCGAAAACACAGGTCTGAATGGAATAGGGCACATATTTTAGTAACCAATATTCCCTACTGCTTTTTATTGATACAGGAGGATGAAAAAATATTGTGGAAATCTTTTTTGGTTTTTAGTTTGCAATTGTATACAATAAATACCTATGGCAAACAAAGTATTTGTAACAAGGAAAATTCCGGACTCGGGGATTGCGCTTTTGAAGGCGGCGGGGTTTGAGCTTGTTGTCAGTGAAAAAGATGGGGTGCTCACAAAGGATGAACTTATGGGGGCTCTTAAAAAAGAGAAATATGATGGCGTCCTTTGTTTGCTCACCGATCACATTGATGACGAGGTATTCAACGCTGCGGGGAAGCAGTGCAAGATATTCGCAAATTACGCGGTTGGCTTTGATAATATTGATCTGAAAGCAGCGCGCACGCGCAATATCATGGTGACAAATACTCCGGGCGTGCTTACTGAAACTGTTGCCGAGCATACTTTTGCACTCATGCTTGCAATCGCGCATCGCGTTGCGGAGGCAGATCGATTTACCCGTGCCGGTAAATACAAAGGATGGGGACCAATGCTTCTTCTCGGTTCGGATGTGTTCGGAAAAACACTTGGGATTATTGGTTTGGGACGGATTGGCGCGCGGGTTGTCCATCACGCAGTACGGGGATTTGACATGAAGGTTCTTTACTATGACGTTCAGCGCAACGAAAACTTCGAGCGCGAATATGGTGCAGCGTATCGGGACCGCATCGAAACGCTTTTACCGGACGCCGATTTTGTCAGTATTCATGTACCGCTTCTCGAGTCAACAAAACATCTCATGAATGACCTTCGTTTTGGCATGATGAGGAATACCGCGTATTTGATCAATACGTCTCGCGGACCGATTGTAGATGAACAAGCACTGCTTCGCGCTCTCCGTGCGGGCACAATCAAGGGGGCCGCGCTTGATGTCTTTGAGAACGAGCCTGCAATTGAGCCGCTGCTTTTAGAACTGGATTCAATTCTTTTGACGCCGCATATTGCATCGGGAACAATTGAAACCCGGGAAAAAATGGCCCGGCTTGCCGCAAACAATCTCATTGAAGCGCTTGCGGGGAGAGTGCCGCCAAACATTGTGCAAGCAGGTTCGTCGTGATATAGTGCTTTTTATGCATCAGCTTACGGCAACGAAGCGCGATATTTTTGGAAAGAAGACAACTCTTCTTCGCGAGAAAGGTTTTTTGCCCGCGGTTTTGTACGGAGGGGGTGGCGACTCGCAGGCGTTGACCGTTGAAAAGACAGAGTTTTTAAAAGCGTGGAAAAACGCCGGTGAATCGTCGGTTCTTAATCTTGCGATTGATGGTGATGGAATGAAGAGCGTTCTTATCCATGACGTGATGATAGACCCAGTGAAATCGAATCCTCTTCATGTTGATTTCTATGAAGTCGCACAGAACCGCCTCTTGAAGTTGCATGTTCCGCTTGTTTTTGTTGGCGAGTCCGATGTTGTTAAATCCTTGGGGGGCGTGCTTGTAAAAGTCTTGCACGAAGTTGAAGTAGAAGCGCTCCCGCGGGATCTCCCCCATGAAATAAAAGTTGATATATCACTCATAAAATCTTTTGCCGACCATATATTGTTAAAAGATCTCGTGATACCCGCCGGGGTTGTTCTTCATGGTGATAAAGACACAATGATTGTGAAAGTAGATGAACCTCGTACCACGGAAGAAATTGAGTCTCTTGAGAAGCCGGCGGAAATCGACCTCGAGAAGATTGAAGTTGAGAAGAAAGGAAAAACCGATGGCGAGATTACCGAGGAAGTCAGTGAAGAAAAGTAAGATACTTTTGGTAGCTCTGTCAATCGCGCTTTTCGGGGGCGCGGCGTATATCCACGCGCAATCGCTTTCTGAAGCGGCGCAAAGCCATCGGGAGAAACTTCTTGCCGAGCTTCGTGAGCTCGAACAAGCGATGGAGAGCGTTCAAAGTCTCATTGATAACAAACGGGGCGAGGCAGCATCACTTGAGCGCGATATCGCGATTTTTGACGCGCAGATAAAAAAAGCGAAACTTGAGATTCGCGCAATCGACCTGACGATACAGACGCTTCAAGGGAAGATCAGTAGCAAAGAGGAAACGATCGATGAGATTGTCGCGAAGGTTGATCGTGAAAAACTCTCTTTGGCAGAATCGCTCCGAAAACTTTGGGAACTTGATGATGTCTCAATTTTTGAGGCGATGTTATCACACGAGCGGATATCGGATTATTTTGGGGATATCGAATCGGTGGATATTGTACAGCGTTCTTTACAAGAGTCGTTTGGTGAGCTCCGTTCAACCAAGTCCAAGGAAGAACAGGCACGGGATGAATTTGTCGAGCAGAAAACGGAAGCGAGTGAACTTCGCGCTCTTCAGGTTATTGAACGGAAGAAGGTTGAGAAGAAAGAAGCGGAACGGAAAGAACTCCTTCGGGCGACCAAGGGTCAGGAAGCCGCGTACCAAAAACTCTTGACGGCGAAACGTCGTGACGCGGCATCGATTCGAAGCCAACTTTTCTTACTGCAGGGTTCTCCCGATATACCTTTTGAGAAAGCTGTTGAACTTGCGGAGCGCGCTTCCAAAAAAACTGGGGTCCGTGTTGCATTTATTCTTGGAATCATCGCTCAAGAGTCGGAATTGGGCAAAAATATAGGCCAATGTAATCTTCCAAATGATCCGCCGCGATACAAGTGGCAGGCGATCATGAAACCCGGACGCGACCAGAAGCCGTACTTGGAAATTACCTCAAAACTTCGTCTTGATCCGAATCTCATGCCGCTTTCTTGTCCGCTCTCAGTGGGATGGGGGGGCGCTATGGGTCCCGCTCAATTTATTCCGTCAACGTGGCTTACACTTGAAAACCGTATTGCTTCGGCAACAGGGCACAATCCTCCAAATCCGTGGAATCCAGAAGATGCATTTATGGCTTCCGCAATCTTTTTGTCTGATCTTGGGGCGTCCAGCCCGGCGCGTGAGCGAGAAGCTGCTGCTCGCTATTTTGCCGGTGGCAACTGGAAAAGCCGGCTCGGGACCACCTATGCTAATCAAGTTCTTGCAAAAGTTGAAACCTATCAAAATCAGATTGATATCATCAAAAGCGTCGCCGTCCGTTAGTACTTAGTAACCCGGTTGCCAAGTAGCAATCCGGACGATAAAATATAAACCATGCGTGCGCACCCATTCGTAAACGGCGAGTTTTACCATATTTTCAATCGTGGTGTTGAGAAACGCAAGATTTTTCTAGAGAAAGCAGATTTCGAAAGATTTCTTCGTGGCATTGAAGTTTTTAACGCACGTGATCCGATCGGCAGTATCCACGAATATTCTTTTAGAACCAAACTTGGCAACCCGGTTGCCAAGTCGAGGTTGGTGAATGTTGTTTGTTATTGTCTCAATCCAAATCATTACCATATTGTTCTTGAACAAGTTGTGGATGGAGGCATCAGCACATACATGCATCGGCTTTCTACAGGTTTTACGCAGTATTTTAACCATAAATATAAAAGAAGCGGAGTGTTGTTTCAGGGAAAGTTTAAGTCTGTACCCATCGTTTCAAATAATCAACTATTGCATGTAAGTGCGTATGTAAACCTCAACGACCGTGTACATGGTCTGCATCCAAATATTTCCATCTCGAGCTGGAATGAATATCGTAACGATATACGAGGAGGGCTTTGTAAGAAAGATATTATTATAAAACAGTTTAAAAATATAAGTGAGTATATAAGTTTTGCGGGGGGCTCGCTTGTTGACGTGCGTGCCCGCAAGGAGGAATTAAAAGAGCTTACTGGTCTTTTAATGGAATGATTGCCCACTTGGCACTTGGCAACCGGGTTGCCAAGTGGGGATTTAAGGTGTGGATAAGTGCTTGTTGCGGGGGCGATATGATACACTAAAGCTGTATGAAAAAACTTATTTTTAGTACAGTCGTTGGGGTGTTTGCTGTAGCTTCGGTTGCGGCGGCGTCTTCACTGACCCAGAGTCAAATGGACGCTATTATAAGTATGCTTCATGCCTTTAACGTAGAAGAAAGTGTTATCGCAAACGTCCGGACCTCATTGACTGGTGGTGGCTCAACCACGCCACCCGCGCAATGGTGCCATACGTTTAATGTGAATTTGAAAGTCGGAGATAAAGGTGCGGAGGTTACGGCTTTACAAACCGCTTTAACAAATGCAGGTTTTGGACCTAATGAAGGATTTCAACTTGATACAGAAGCATCGGGCGGGCTAAAGGGAGGAAGTGAATTTGGTGAACAAACTGCTTCGGCTGTTACTACTTTTCAAGAAAAATACAAAAGCGAAATTCTCACCCCCGTAGGTCTCGCGCACGGCACAGGATATGTCGGCCCATCAACGCGCAAGAAGCTCAATCAACTCTACGGTTGTGGTTCGTTGCTACCACGTCCATATCCGTCGCCAGTTGCTTGCACTCAAGAAGCCAAACAATGCCCAGACGGTTCCTATGTAAGCCGCACAGAACCAAAATGCGAGTTTGCTGCGTGTCCTATCTCAAATAATCAGCCAACCATCAAAGTTCTTTCTCCGAATGGGGGAGAACAGTGGAAAATTGGTTCGAAACAAACAATTACATGGAAACCATATCGTGTTTCGATTAGCGAAGTCCCACCCCAAGTTGGTCGGGTAACTATCACATTGGATAGCGGAATCAGATGTTTTACTACTCCCTGTCCAAGCGGGTACATCCTTGCGAGCGAAGTCAGAGATTCCGGCTTTTTTGATTGGACAGTTGGAGAAGATATAACAGGGAGCTCAATCCCAAATGGTAGCTACAAAGTAATTGTTACTCATACATATAATACATATCCTGATTCCATCCCCGATTCCAGCGACGCGCCGTTTAGTATTGTTGCCGCGCAGTAATTAAGTTTGCGATTTCCCAAACGCTTTGATGATGGGCTCCAAATCGCCGCCTAAAATTTTTTCGATTTCGTGCCACTTTTTGCCGATGCGGTGGTCGGTAATACGGTCTTGAGGAAAGTTGTATGTGCGGATTTTTTCGGAGCGGTCGGCGGTACCAATCTGCTCTCTTCGCTCTGATTGTACGGCGCCAGCGGCACCCGAGTGTTGTGCCTCGTAAAGTTTCGCGCGCAAAATTTCCATCGCGCGCTCGCGGTTTGCTTGCTGTGATCTTTCCGTGCGCGCTGAAATTACGATCCCCGTTGGCTTATGCAAGAGCCGCACAGCGGTCTCTACTTTGTTTACGTTTTGACCGCCCGATTTTTCAGTTTTTGGTACACGCTGTACTCTATGCACGCCGCTTTCTTGTTTCAACGCTTCATATACGCCGTTGCCGTGTATTTCAAAAGTAATTTCTTTGAGTCCGCCGATGTTATTTGTTGATTCGTCGACAAAAAGTACCTTCCAGTTACGCCTTGCTGCAAATTTCGTGTACATTCCAGTAAGCTCGCGCGCAAAAAGTGCGGCTTCGTCACCTCCCGCCCCTGCACGAATTTCAAGAATTATTCCTGTCATAAGATTGAACGGGGCGAGGCTCGTCCAAAGGACGGCCCGCCCCTGCACGAATTTCGAGAATAACGCCCGCCATTGGTCATTTGCGGATTTTTTTGCTCTGTCTTTTCTGTGGTCGCGCTTGCGCGCTTCTTTTCTTAAATTTATCAACACGTCCGGCCGTGTCTATAAGTTTTTCTTTTCCGGTATAAAATGGATGGCATCGCGAGCAGATTTCGACTTCAATTTTTTCTTTTGTTGAAGCGACTTGCATTGTGTTGCCGCACGCGCACGTGATTGTGGCGCTTGGAAAGTAATTTGGATGGACACCTTTTTTCATATGAATAGGGTTCAGAATAGCAGAAATTTTGTTCCATTGCAAGTCATATCCTTGCCATTCTGGATTCTTCGGGTATACTAGAGTTCATTATGAACGATTCTCTTGCTTTTGAGCAGAATGTTGTTGACGAGCGCGTACAAGAGCTTTTTCGCGTTGGAATGCATTTTGGCTATGCTAAGACGCGGCGTCATCCTCGGATGCGGCAGTATATTGCGGGTGTGAAGAGCAATATTGAGATATTTAATGCAGAGAAAATCTGGGAGTGTTTTAACGTGGCACTTGAGTTTCTTGAGTCGGTTGGGAAAGAGGGCGGCATGGTATTATGGGTTGGCACAAAACCCGCCTCATCGGGAGTGATTCGATTAGTGGCCGAGGAACTGGGCCATCCGTATGTGAATAGTCGATGGATTGGTGGAACACTAACAAATTATAAGATTATTCGAGAAAGAATTAATTACTGGCAAGATTTGATCGCGAAGAAAAAATCAGGGGAACTTTTGAAATACACAAAACAGGAACAGCTTCGTATAAATCACGAGATCGAGAAATTGACTCGCGACTTACAAGGAATTTTTCCGCTCTCGTCGTTACCGAAAGCATTGTTTGTTATCGACGCGGGGGAAGAGGAGATCGCGATTCGTGAAGCGCACATGAAAAATATATCTGTCGTTGCGCTTCTTAATAGCGATTGTGATCCGAAGAAGGTTTCGTATCCAATACCGGGAAACGACAATGCGTCAAAAAGTATTTCTTTTGTCACCTCAAAAGCAAAGGAGGCATATCTCAAAGGAAAAGCAATGCATGTTTCCAATTAATGCGGCATCGATAAAGGATCTGCGGGAGAAAACAGGCGTGTCACTTATGATGGTGAAGCGCGCACTCGAAGAGGCGGGCGGCGATTCCGATAAAGCTCTCGCTGTCCTCAAAAAACTTGGGTATGATGCGGCGGCCAAGAAAGAAACTCGCGAAACGCGCGCCGGGCGCATTGAGGCATATGTACATTCTGGCGCTCGCGTTGGTGTGCTTGTTGAGCTCCGTTCGGAAACAGATTTTGTCTCGCGTAATGAGGAGTTTGTGTCTCTCGCGCATTCCATCGCGATGCACATTGCAGCAATGAATCCGAGAGATATCAAGGAGCTGCTTGAGCAACCCTTCATAAAGGATGAAAAACAAACAATTCAGGACCTTGTCAAGCAGGCATCATCTTCATTTGGTGAGCATATTGAAATAAGGCAGTTTGTCCGGTATGAGCTTTAGGGTATAATAAAGGCGGTATGATATTTGTGTTTTTCGGCGCGCTTATATTCTCTTTGGCGGGTATGGCAGTGATACCTTTGAGGCATCTTTCTTACATTCGCGGGCGCGAGCAGGAAGATCAACAAAGCGAGAGTGTTGTCCGTGCGTATGTTGTTGGGTTGATCTCTAGATTTGAAGAATGGTATCGTTCAAGCGCCAGAGAATGGTTTTTGAAGTTTCTCGATAGGGTATTGAAAATTTTTGAACGCGCTGCCGGCCGTATTGCAGGGCAGACAAAGGCCCTCCGTTTTATGATCCAAGAACACTTCAGGGTAATCCCTCGTGAGTCTCTCTATTGGAAGCAAATACGCACATGGAAACAGTCAAACGGGAATGGGAGCGTGGATGTATACACTGCAACAATTTCAAGAGGGGAAGATACCGACATCTCGAACCACGCGCTCTAACTTGTTTGGAGAACGCAACCTTGCTAAAATTTTGCCACCTTAGCTCAGCGGTAGAGCAACGGTTTTGTAAACCGTAGGTCCTCGGTTCGAATCCGAGAGGTGGCTTAACGTAAAAAGATTTTATGGATACGCAGATCTTGCGAGTTGGAATAAATTCGATCGCGGTTTCTTAATTTCCAAGAAATGTGCTATTACCAAATAATGGATCATTTTGGAGTGCCCGTTGTAACACTTGAAGAATTCGCCCGGCTCCGGCCGACACTTGGCACGATCGTTGCAGCATCTGGCGGCTTTGATCCGATTCATCCAGGACATATTAGCTTGTTTCAAGAAGCAAAAAAACTAGGCGATACGCTGGTTGTTGTCGTCAATGGCGACGCTTTTTTGCGGGTAAAAAAGGGGCGCCCTTTTTTGAATCTTGAGACGCGATGTCAGATAGTAAGCGCTATTCGCGGCGTTGATTTTGTGGTTCCATTCGAAATTGAAAATGATCCGTCGATTTGTGGGGCGCTTGAAAAACTACGTCCCCACATTTATGCAAAAAGCGGGCAGTGGACACACATAAACCCTCCACCGGAATTAAAAGTATGTGAAAGAGAGGGAATCAATATAGTTTACGATGTTGGTGCTCCAAAAAGATGGTCCTCGAGTGAGTTTTTGAAAAACTGGGAAGACTATAAAAAGGACATAATTTAACTTACCGCTCTATGAGCGGTTTGAGCGCGGCTCCGAGCTTTGCGAGATCGTGGCGAATAAAGTTTCCGGACGCCAAAAGATCGGTAAGGATAATCGCGGGTTTACGCGAATTCTTTTTGAGATTTGATATTATAACGAATTTCGCTCCTTCTTTGCGATATCGCGCGAGAATTTTTTGTGCGGGCTTTTTGTTGTTGAATAGCACATAATTAAAAATGCCCGTGCCAAGATACTTTTCCATTGTTTTTAAAAAGTCGGGTGCTTTATAACTATCTGTTTCTCCGCGCTTTGTCATGAGGTTTCCAACGTATATTTTTACCGCTTTTGATTTTTTTATGCTTTCCGAAACGCCGTCGACCAAAAGATTTGGAACAATGCTTGTATAGAGATCGCCGGGGCCGATGATGATTGTGTGTGCTTTTTGTATCGCGCGCCGCGCGTCGGGATTTATGCGCGCGCGCGGGTCAAGCCACACCGAAGCGATTGGTTTGCGCGCACCGCTTCGGGGTATGTCTATGTTGGTTTCGCCGACAACGAACGATTTATCGGTCAAGCGGGCGATCAGCCGGACGCTGTCAAGCGTGACGGGTATAACGTCGCCTGATATATCAAGAATTCGCGCCGTTTCTTTTACGGCACGGGCGAAATTGCCTTCTATTTTTTCCATAACGCTCAAAAATATATTACCAAAAGCGTGTCCGCCAAAATCCCCGTTTTTGAAACGATAGGTGAAAAGTTTGCGGAGTGTTGCGCTCCGGGGAGAAAGCGCTACAAGCGCTCTTCGGATATCCCCGGGCGGAAGAACCCCGTATTGGTCACGCAGGATTCCCGTTGACCCGCCGTCGTCCGCCATTGAGACAATGGCGGTCAGATGCACCGGAAGTTTTTTCAACGCTCCGAGCACCGTAAAAGTACCTGTCCCGCCTCCAATGATAACGATGCGTTTCTGTATCATCTGTCATATGGTAGCAAGAGTGCGCATACCAGACAATATGCTTCCCGTGATATAGTATTTATACTATGGCGCGAAAACCTTTGGTTGTGATTGTGGGAGGAGGGTACGGAGGTGTGCGCATAGCGCTCGATCTTGCAAAAAGAAATACGGCGCGCGTTATACTTGTTGAAAAAAATCGGCACCATATGTTCCACGCTTATTTTTATGAGCTTGCAACTTTTTTTTGCGCCGAGCGGCAGGGTGAACCACAGGAAGAAAACAAGAAGTTTTACAATCAGCTCTTGCGCATAGTTACTGTTCCTTATGATGAGATTTTTGCGAAATTTTCCAATGTGAAAGTTGAATATGGCACGGTACAAAAGGTGATATCGTCTGAATCAAAAGTTGTGATGTCCGACGGGCGCGCGCTTTATTACGAATGGCTTGTCATCGCGACTGGCAGTAAAACAGATTATTTTGGAATTCCGCATCTTGAAGATAATGCGATCGGGCTTAAAAGCGTTGAGGACGCATTGAATATTCGCAACCGTGTTGATGAGTTGTCTGCTCTTGCTTCAAAAAATAAGATGATTACGGTTGTGATCGGCGGCGGCGGGGCGACAGGCGTTGAGCTCGCCGCGGAACTGGTGGGATATATGAAAAAACTCTCGCTGATTCACGGCCATCCGGTCGCGCATTGGCGCTGTATTATCGTTGAGTCGCGGGAATCTGTGCTTGCGAAATTTTCCCTCCGCGCGCAACATATAGCATCACGACGATTACGCGCGCTCGGAGTCACCGTGATGCCGGACAGCCACATTGTGGATGTATGGCCGAATCTTCTCTATATCGGAAAAGAAAAACGAACACTTCCGTTTGATCTCCTCGTCTGGACCGCGGGGGTTGAAGGCGCTTGCGACGGCGAGATTATGTATGATGTGCATCTTGCAAAAAATAGTTGTCTTGCGGTTGATGAGCGGCTTCGGGTAGTCCCGCATAAAAATATTTTTACAGTGGGGGATGTTGCTGCTTCCTGTGATCCGAAGACCGGCGTATGCCTTCCCATGACTGTCGAGAAGGCGCTCTCGGAGGGTTCCTATGTTTCCCGCGCGATTCATCTTTTGGCTCGGGATCCGAACGCGCGCATTGCACCTTACCGGCCGAAAGCATCGCGGTACATTCTGCCGCTCGGCGGCAAGTATGCTCTCCTTGAGGGAAAACATGTTGTTTTCGCTGGCGTCACGATATGGTTTTTAAAGTATTTTATTCTTTTCCGATATCTTGTTTCAATTACATCGTTGCGAAAGGCATTCGGGCGCACGGCTCGCCAATTTATGATCTATATCCAAAATGATTGACAACGCGCCGTCTTTTTACGTATAGTGGGAACATGGTCAAAGTAAGCGAAACGGCTCCTGATTTTAAACTCGAAGGGTACTTGCACGGCAAATTCAAGGAGTACGGTTTAAAACAATACAAAAATAAATGGCTCGTGCTGTTTTTCTATCCGCTTGATTTTACGTTTATCTGTCCGACGGAGATCAAACAGTTTTCAAAGAAATATGACGAATTCAAAAAACTCCGTGCAGATGTTCTTGGGGTATCGGTTGATTCTGTTCACTCGCACAAAGCGTGGGTAGAGGGGCCGCTTGGAAAAATTAATTTTCCTTTACTTTCCGATTTCCATAAAAAAATGAGTCGCGACTATGAAGTGCTCGACGAAGAAGCGGGCACGGCGCAACGTGGCACGTTTATTGTTGATCCTGTTGGGAAAGTACGTTATATCGTGATTTCGGATGATGATGTTGGGCGTTCGGTGGATGAGACGTTGCGTGTTGTGCAGGCGCTGCAAACTGGAAAACTTTGCCCGGTTGAGTGGACGCCGGGGAAAAAGACATTGAATTAAACGAAACGCTTGTAAAAAACTGAACATAGTGTTCTAATACGCATGAAGCCGCATGGGGCGGTTTTTTGTTCTTCGAGAAGGGAGAAAGACAGTGAAGAGAATTGCGATAGCGGTTGTGTTGCTTGCCGCGATTTTCGTGGCGAGCACGGCGAAGGCGCAGGTCGTGGATGGACCGCTCGATCACTTTGCCTGCTATACGGTGCGTCCCCTCAAGGGTACGCCCCGGTTCGAGCCGATCCCGGGGGTCACGCTTCGCGACCAGTTCGAGCGTGTGACTTTCGAGGTTAGGAGGCCGCTCGACATCTGCAATCCGGCACGCAAGAATGACGAGCCGGTG
>Ga0075891_110_pt1 | contig 13364 bp, 15 predicted proteins | sample RifGroA1_FD_68314 | JGI IMG/M metagenome (GOLD analysis project Ga0075891, IMG submission 68314) | Parcubacteria bacterium GW2011_GWA1_47_9
CGTTCGTTCAAGCGTGACCAAACGAAAGGGAGCGTATACTTAATGGTCCATCTTAGCGGTTTTGATAAGATAGCAGAAAGCCTTGAAGCAACTTTGAAAAAGGAAGGTGTGGTTGAAGCATGTGGTTTAGACCAGCAGTTGTACTCTGCTTTGAAAGAAAGATTCAACCAGGATTACGATGTTGTAGATATGAGTGCTTCTGAAAGGGATTATGCCCTACATATAAGGGTAAGGAGCAAACAACATGCCTAAATGCGTTTATTGCGGTAAAATGTATGAAATCCCTAGAGGCCTTACATTGGTAATGAAAGATGGAACCCTGAACTACCTTTGCTCTTCCAAATGTAGAAAAAACATGCAACTCAAGAGGCGTAAAAGCCGATGGGTTACAAAAAAACAAAAAGAATAGTTCTTAGCAATAGCTTTAAATAAAAAATCTTCTATTTTTTAGTATCTAAATCTCACTTTAGACATCCACGCAATGAAATTCGGAATTAGAAGGGTAGCAGGCACATTATACATATTCATATTTTTAATCCTCTTCTCCACTTTGATTTCTGCATCGCAAACATATCCAAATGAACCCTCTGGGTTTGTGAAATTTACAGAAAGGCCTTTTGATGCTGTTGTTGAAGAGGGCTGGGATTACACGGATTCCACGCGTTTTACAATTGTGCAGGATCCGACTGCACCTAAATCACCACAAAATGTAGGACAGATGTTTTATCCTGCCGGTTTCACAGAAAATAAAACTCTTGATCGTGAATCCCACAGATCCACAAACAATCTATGCCGGACTTACCCAATAAGATAAAAAAAGAATTTGATTCCATCGTGGCGTTTTTGGCGCGCGAGATAGCATTTTTACACGCGTCCCGAGCGACGCCCGCACTTGTTGAGAATATCGAAGTTCTCGCGTATGGGCAGAAAATGCCGCTCAAACAACTTGCATCGCTTTCGGTGTCTGATGCGCGAACGCTTCTTGTGCAACCGTGGGATTCAGGGATTCTGCAAGAAATTCAAAAGGCAATTTTAAATTCAAATCTTGGCATGGGCGTTTCTGTTGAAGAGAAATATATCCGGCTTTCCTTGCCACAACTGTCGGAAGAGCGGAGAAAAGAGACTATTAAAGTGCTGGGGAAAAAAGTTGAAGAAGCGCGCATCTCAATGCGCAGGGTTCGGGATAGGGAGATAAAATTACTCGAGGAAGCAGAACGAAAAAAAGAAATTTCAGAAGATCAGAAATTTCGGGAGAAAAACATAATTCAGGAACTTGTTGACGAATATAACGCAAAAATCCTTGAACTTGAGAAGAAAAAAACCGAAGAGATTGTCGGAATAATGTAAATATGGGTATTATCGAAGGTATTTTAGTTTTTGTTGCCGTTATCTTGCTTTTGGTCGTTTCTCATGAATTTGGACATTTTTTTGCCGCGCGATTTTTTAAAGTCCGTGTAGAAGAGTTTGGTGTCGGTATCCCGCCGAGACTTTTTGGTTTTCGCTGGAAAGAAACATTCTGGACGATAAATGCGCTTCCGCTTGGCGGATTCGTAAAAATTTTTGGAGAAGAAGAAGATATCAACGATCCGCAAAGTTTCTCTGCGCGAAGCTATCTAGTAAAATCGCTCATCGTGTCCGCCGGGGTCATTGCAAATATTTTAACCGCATTTGTACTTCTCACCATTATCGTAGGATTTGGCATTCCTCAATTTACAACGGAGTTGAGCGCTATCCAAAAAGGATCACCCGCAGAGGAAGTAGGCATGCGCGCCGGGGATAAAATTGTGAATCTCGACAACCATTCAACGTCGGCGCCACTCACGGTCGAGGATGTCCAAAAATATATTGCAGCAAACGTAGGTACCAAGGTCGTTATTATTGTGGAGCGAAATGGCGATAAAATTCCATTCACTCTTGTTCCACGGCGTAATCCGCCCGAAGGAGAGGGCGCGCTCGGTATTGTTTTTGATATATCAATACAGCGTGTCCCCTGGTACCAGATACCGTGGGAAGGGTTAAAAGCAACTTACGCCGGGCTTCAGGTTATAGTCGCGGGACTTCTGTTCTTTTTCTTTCAACTCTTTACAACCGGAACTACGCCCGGCGACATTGTCGGCCCGGTAGGTATCGCGGTAATTGCTACCGAGACCTACCGTTTCGGTTTCATCGCCTTTTTACAGCTTGTTGCTCTCCTCTCTCTTAATCTCGCCGTTATTAATATTCTACCTATTCCCGCGCTCGACGGGGGACGGATTTTTTTCTTCGTTATCGAAAAAATTCGTGGCAAAGTAATTCCTGCGCGTGTTGCAGGATTAATCCATTCCATTTTTTTTATCGCGCTTATTGTATTGCTCCTTTGGATCAGTTGGCACGACGTGATCAATCTGAAAAGATACGCAGAAATCTTTGGCTAATCTTTTTTAAACGTGAAAAGGTTTTAAAACATCGTATCTGCTTACAACACCCACAACCTTATTACTCTTGTCAACAACGGGAATCGGATTTACTCGATGGTGGTCTCTGAAGGCGGCAACCGTCTCCTCAAATGTTGCGTTTTCTGAAAGAGTGAGCGGGTCGGGATTCATAAGGTCCCTCACTTTCAATAAAGCGAGCTCGTTAACTTCTTTTTTAAATTGTCCGCGATCTTTTCTAAATACCGCGAGATTTTGAAGAATACTGATGAATGTCGGAAGGTGAATCGCTGACCCCTTACTGATGAGATCGTATTCTGTGAGTATTCCCTCGAGAATTCCTTCAGTGCTGACGACGGGGACGCCATCAATATTGTTTTTATCAAGAACCATGGCCGCAGAAATAACCTGCATATCGGGTCCTACGGTTATAACATCCCTTGTCATCACATCCCTCACGGTGAGCGCTTGTTCCATACCATTATCATACAGAACCGCCCCAAGGAAATCCATATCTTGATATTTCAATTTTGTCCCAGTGGTGTTAGGATATTCCCATGCTGCAGTCGAAAATCTTCACAAAAACCTTACGTGACAGCCCAAAAGACGAAACATCAAAGAATGCCCAATATTTAATTCGTGGGGGTTTCGTTGACAAACTTATGGCGGGTGTTTATTCTTACTTGCCGCTTGGTCTTCGGGTACTGAAACGCATCGAGAATATCATCCGAGAAGAAATTAACGCGGCTGGCGGGCAAGAAATCTTTATGCCCGCTATCCATCCAATCGAAAACTACACCACGACAGGCCGCGAGGCAATTGACGTTCTCTTCCATACGGAAACGCAAACCGGTCATAGGATTGTTCTTGGACAAAGTCATGAAGAAGTTATTGTGCCGCTCGTGAAAAAATTTATCGAGTCGTACCGCGATCTTCCGCTTGCGGTGTACCAAATCCAAACAAAATTCCGTAATGAACTTCGCCCGAAGTCAGGTATATTCCGGGGGAGAGAATTTCTCATGAAAGATCTCTACTCGTTCCACGCAGACGAAGATGATTTTGACCGCTATTATAAAACGATCCAACAAGTATATAAAAAAATATTTGACCGCGCGGGTATCGGATCCGCAACGGTGCGAACATTTGCGTCAGGTGGTACATTTTCAAAGTATTCACTCGAGTTTCAAACAATTACCGATGCGGGTGAAGATACAATATTTCTCTGTGAGAGGTGTTCTGTCGCCGTGAACGACGAAGTGAAAGATGATTGTAAAAATACTTGCCCCGAATGCAAAAAACCGCTGTCGCATGAACCAAAAAAATCAATAGAAGTGGGGAATATTTTTCCGTTAAAAACCCGTTTCTCTGATGCATTCAACTTGAGTTACAAAGACCCGGACGGCAAGCAGAAACCAGTTATTATGGGATGCTATGGCATCGGCGTGACCCGTTTGATGGGCGCGATCGCGGAAGTGCATTCTGATGAGCACGGCATTATATGGCCAGAATCTGTAGCGCCTTTCCTTGTGCATATTCTTCCTTTATCAAAAGCTGCCATTCCGGAAGCAAAAAGAGTCGAGCTGTCGCTTGCTGAAAAAAGTATCCCTGTTCTTCTTGACGATCGAGAGGATAAATCCGCAGGCGAGAAATTCAGTGACGCTGATTTAATTGGGATACCGTGGCGCGTTGTTATCAGCGACAACACTATTAAAAAAGAGGGGATCGAGGTGAAAAAAAGAAGCGAGCGCGAAGCAAAAATCATGAGCGTTGAGGAGTTTTTAGATCAATTTTTATGAGTTTCTTATTCTTCCCCTCATTTGGCAAAAGTGACATCGGGATTGATCTTGGAACCGCAAATACACTTGTATATGTAAGCGGGCGGGGAATTGTTATTAACGAACCGTCGGTCATCGCAATAAACCAAAAGACGGGACATGTTGTCGCGGTTGGTTCCGAGGCGAAGCGTATGGTAGGGCGCACCCCGGGCCATATTGTAGCAATACGCCCGCTTGTAGATGGCGTCATTTCCGATTTTGAAGTCACGGAAGAAATGCTCCGTTATTTCATTAATAGAGCGCTTGAGAATCCAGTGCATTTCCTCTCTCGTCCGCGTGTGGTAATTGGCATCCCATCAGGCATCACGGAAGTGGAACGGCGCGCCGTCAAAGATGCGGCGCTCTCGGCAGGCGCCCGCGAGGCGTATTTAGTGGAAGAACCAATGGCGGCCGCCATCGGTGTCCGGCTTGAAGTACAAGATCCAATAGGCAATATGATTGTGGATATCGGCGGCGGCACGGCCGATATCGCGGTCGTGTCTTTAGGTGGAATTGTAGCGGCGAAAAACTTGCGGATTGCCGGCGACCGGTTAAACCAAGATATCATACAATATGCTCGGGATGAATTCAAACTCCTTTTGGGTGAAAGAACTGCAGAGGATCTTAAAATTGCGATTGGGTCTGTGCTACCCCAGCCGGTGGCGCTTGAGGCAACTATGCGCGGACGCGATCTTGTCACGGGATTACCCCGTGAGGTGCTTGTAACCGATGTCGATATCCGAGAAGCGATGAAATCTTCCACGGCGACGCTCATAAAAGCAATCCGTGAGACAATTGAGGTAACTCCTCCGGAGCTCGTTGCGGATATTATTCATCGGGGAATAGTGCTTGTCGGCGGGGGATCACTTTTGCGTGGACTCGGTGCACTTATAGAACGCGAAACACGCATTCCTGTGAAAGTTGCTGAAGATCCTCTTACAGCAGTTGTGCGCGGTGCGGGCATCATTCTTGAAGACCTCGACAAGTTAAGGGAAGTGCTGATTGAGCCCGAACATGAGAAAGCAATCGGTTAAGGTAAAATACCTATTGTGGGGATTTTTTCTTTTTCTTACGATACTCGCGTTTTTTACGCGTGTTTTATTGCCGCTTGAAACAACGTTTCTCGATATCATTAACCGCCTCTTGCTTGGATATAAACAAGTAACGAACAACACAGCGGAGTTTAACACTACAAACAACGGCGGGCGCGTAATCGCAAAACGAAGCGATGAGTTTCAGTCTGTTTTTACGATTGACCGGGGTGTGCCCATCGGAACAAAAGTACTTTCTGGAGATGTTTTTGTCGGCGTTGTTATAGGAGGGGGTTCATCATCAAGCAAAGTACAATCAATTGCGTCCCCCTCTTCTCATACTCAAGGGGTTTTTGAAAATTCTGGAATTCCATCAGATTTTGAGGGAAGGGGCGCCGGTCTTCTAAGTACAAAAATACCGCGCGGTATAACCGTGGCAGAAGGGGATACTATAGTACACGACGAGGGCCGTAAACTTATCATTGGGACAGTCGCGGAGATTATTGATATCCTATCAGATCCCTTTTTAACGGTTATTGTTCAAAGTCCGATTAATATTACAACGCTCAAAAACATTGAAATATTAACTCTATGATTTTTGATTTTTTTGTTTTTTCTCCGCCCGTATTTGCGCTTTTTTTCAGAAAAAACTGGGTTTTAACTGTATTCACGTTCTGCGGGTTAGTTGCCACAGAATTTTTCTCAACTCTTCCGTTCATAATGCTTTCTCTCCCGCTTATCCTTGGAGTTATCACCATTCGGTTTCTTCTTGGTATTTTTGATGCTACCTCATTTCTTAGTTTTCTTTTTGCGTACAGCGGGGGGGTACTCGTACGCGCCGGAGGAACTCTCGTTGCTCAATCTTATTACTCCAAAGCATGGTCTAGTGAATATTTGGTTCGCGGAGGGATTTTTCTGCTTCGGGAGTTGACGTTCGGTTTTTTTCTCGCTTTTAGTATAATAGCATTAAGATATTCGCTAGTAATTATTCAACGTGCGTTTGAGAAAGAGAAAAATTTATGACCTTTCGCCCGACGAGGTATTTCTGGATGAAAAAGAAATACCTGGTCTTTCGCGCGAGCGTCGTGAAGGAATGATCGAAAAACCAATCAGCAGGGAGGCGTTTCTCACATTCAGCATCATTCTGCTTTTTTTCGGATGGATATTATTCGGCCGCGTTTTTTGGCTTCAGATTGTGCGCGGAAAAGAACTCGAACAAAGGGCAGAAAGCAATTCAATTCAGACGCTGTATATCGAGCCGCCGCGCGGAATTATATACGACCGGAATGGAAAGGAACTTGCTTTTAATGAAGCATATAAAGATGATTTGGGAATCATTAGGTATCGCCGTGTCTCGCGTCATCCTTATGCGTTCAGCCATGTACTTGGGTTTGTTGGAGATATTTCTTCGGAAGATATTGAAAAGGAGGGTCGTATCGCCGGAGTTCCAGAAATTGGAAAAAGCGGAATAGAACAAACGTATAACGATATACTTCGCGGTAAACCAGGAAAACAAGATCGGGAATTGAATGTACGAGGTACCGTCATTGCCGAAGGTCCCATGATACAACCGCGAGAAGGGGAGAATATTTCCCTTACGATCGACGCAGAACTTCAAGAAGCATTCTGGAAGACATTTGACGATACCGTGCGGGCGCATGATTTCCTCGGCGGTGCGGGCGTTATTTTTTCCATCAACGACGGAGAAATTCTTTCTCTTGTCAGTCTCCCTAGTTTTGATGTAAATGCTTTTTCACGCGGTCTCGAACCAAAAGAAGCAAAAGAAATATTCTCCGATGGGCGCGCCCCCATTTTCAATCGGGCGCTTTCTGGCGCATTCGCGCCAGGATCAACTATAAAGCCGTTCCTTGCGCTCGCCGCGCTCGAGGAACGTGTTATTGATCCAAATCGGCAACTATACAGTTCGGGCGCCCTTACCATTCCCGATCCGTTTCGCAAAGGTGCGGTAAGCCGTTTTGGCGATTGGCGAGCGCATGGTTTTGTTGATATGAGACGGGCAATAGCAGTTTCATCTAATGTTTATTTTTATACCGTTGGAGGCGGATATGAAGATATTACGGGCCTCGGTGTATCACGTATTAAATTGTGGTTGAACCGTTTTGGATTCGACGGGACGACGGGTATTGATATTTTAGGCGAACGAGCCGGCTTTTTACCCGATCCAGAATGGAAAAAAACAGCACACCCCGAAAACCCGATTTGGCGCATCGGCGATACATACCATATCAGCATCGGACAGGGAGATGTTCTGGTAACTCCTCTCGGGATCGCACGCGGTCTTGCGATGATCGCAACAGGCGGTAAGAAGATAACGCCACACTTACTCAAAAAAAACGTACCAGTCGTGGAAAATTATCTTCCTATTAATCCCGTCAACTATTCAATTGTACGCGAAGGGATGTTTGGGGTTACGCGCCCTGGCGGAACGGCGTCATCGCTCGGATCCTTTCCGTTTTCTATAGCAGGGAAAACGGGGTCTGCTGAAACAAGCGCGGAGCAAAGAACACATTCGTGGTTCATAGGGTACGCCCCGTATGAGAATCCCCGTATTGGTATTGTCGTATTTTTAGAATCGGGTCCGCGCGCGAACAGTGTAGGTGCGGTACACGTGGTTTCTGAGATTTTTCGTTGGATACAAGAACACGAGGAAAACAATATCCTTGTACGTTGACATGGGAAAAACTTTTACCTATAATACAGACTCGATCTTAGCCCGCTTATATGTCCTACTCATCAGACGACCAAGAATACCTTTCGCCCGAGGGGTATCGTAAATTACAGGAGAAGCTTTCTGAACTCAAGACCCAGAGGCGGGTTGAAATTGCAAAACATCTCGAATATGCGAAAGAACTTGGCGATCTTTCGGAAAATGCCGAATATGCGGAAGCAAAAGAGGAACAAATGGTGAATGAAACAGAAATCGCGAAATTGGAAAGTATTCTTTCACGCGCAAAAGTTGTCGTGCATGAAATTAGCGAAACAATTCGAGTCGGTTCGGTTATCGTGTGCAAACGCTCTGGAATCTCCGAAGAGCAATTCACGATTGTCGGCAGAGAAGAGGCAGACCCGCTTAAAGGCAATATATCGCATGAATCGCCACTTGGAAAAGCATTCCTTGGACATAGAAAAAGTGAAAAAATTTTAGTCTTGACTCCGCGCGGAGAAATTGAATACCATATTATCGATATCATATAGCAATGAGTTCATTTGAAGAAATACGCAGTGCCCGCATCAAAAAGCTTGAAATTGCGCGCACTGCTTTCGGCAACGTATATCCGGCTCGCGCACACCTCACTCACAGGATTACCGAGATATTAAAAAATTTTTCTCAATTGCTCAAAAATAAGCGCGTAATAATCACGGTCGGACGAATTCGGGCGCTGCGGCCACATGGGGGGTCTGTTTTTTTTGACCTCGAAGACAACGGAGTGCAAATTCAGGGTTTTCTGCGCAGAGATGACATCGATAAAAAACTTTTTGAGGTATTTTTGGAAGCGGTAGACATTGGTGATTTCGTAGAAATATCAGGAAAAGCATACTTTACCAAGAAAAGAGAGCGGTCAGTCATCGTATCGCGCTGGAGATTACTCTCCAAATCGCTTCGCCCGCTTCCCGAAAAGTGGCATGGGCTTACTGACATCGAGGAACGATATCGAAAGCGTGCGCTTGACCTTATCTCAAATGAAGAAACTCGATCCCTCTTCATTACTCGCGCACGCCTTATAACATTTCTTCGCGGCTATTTTGACGCACTTAATTTTATCGAAGTTGAAACTCCGATTCTTCAAGCGATCCCTGGCGGTACCAACGCACGCCCGTTTACCACGCACCACAATGCCCTCGATACCGACCTCTATCTCCGGATTGCACCGGAGCTTTATTTGAAACGTCTTGTTGTCGGAGGATTTAATCGTGTTTACGAAATTGGGCGCAATTTTAGAAACGAAGGAATTGATGTAACTCATAATCCGGAATTTACCATGTTAGAAGCATATATTTCGTACTTTGATTATGAAGAGCTGATGAAATTTATTGAGACAATGATGAAAAAACTTCTCCGTACGATATTTCGAAAAAATGAATTTTCTTATCTGAATCAAACAATTAGTTTCACAAAACCATTTAAACGCATAACTTTTTTTGATGCGCTTCGGCAATATGCACTCATACCAGACATAGAAAATCTATCGCGTGAAGATCTCATAATTAGAGCGAAACGGCTCGGCGTCGATGTAGCGCAAACAAAAAATATGGCAAATCTCCTCGATAGTATTTTTAAGAAAGCGGTCAAACAACATTGCGTACAACCTGTTTTTGTCTATGATTGGCCAGCAACACTTATCCCTCTCGCGAAACGCTCCGAGAAAAATGCGAGTATTGTTGAAAGTTTTCAGCTCTATATGGGGGGGCTTGAACTTGTGAAAGGTTTCTCTGAATTGAATGATCCGATTGATCAGCGGGCACGTTTTGAAGAGCAGGAGGCCTTGCGTGAGGGGGGAGACGAAGAGGCACAACATCTTGACGAGGATTATCTGGAAAACCTCGAATACGGCTTGCCCCCAACTGCCGGTTTTGGGCTTGGGATTGACCGTCTGACACTTCTTGTTTCAAATACTCATAATATTCGGGACGTTATCCTATTTCCAACATTGCGTCCTAAAAACTAAAATAAACGTTTTCACGGTTGATAACCTGTGAATAAAATCCTGATTTGAGCAGGATTTTCTTTGTTTTTCAATGTTTTTTATTTTTTCACGTATTTCTTGTCAATCTTAGATTGTGGTATATATTGTTTATATAGTGTAAAGAAGTGGGGTATTGTGGATAATCCTGTGGATAAAGTTAATAACAAATATGTTCCTTGGTGAATACACGCACGCGATTGATACAAAAAAGAGATTATCAATACCTACGCGATTACGGAAAGAATTGGGCGACAGGGCTGTTTTGACACGAGGACCTGACCACTGCTTATTCCTCTATCCACAAAGCGCCTGGGAAAGAATTGCCAACAAATTGAGCGCGTTGTCACTGGGACAGGCCGATACAAGGAATTTCGTGCGTTTTACGCTCTCTGGCGCATCGGAAGTAGAGTTTGATGGCCTTGGGCGCATTACTATCCCGGAGAACCTTAAACAATATTCAAGACTCGGAAATAAAGCGGTGGTCGTCGGCGTGAATGACAGGATAGAAATCTGGTCTCCAGAAGGATGGGAAGAAATCCGTAAGAAAACTGAAAATAATGCCGACCAACTTGCAGAACGCCTTGGAGAGTTAGGGGTATTCTGATGGACCATAAGCCGGTTCTCACAGATAAAGTAATGCAGTATCTTGATCCACAACCGGGAAAAATAATTATAGATGGAACACTAGATGGTTGCGGACATTCTCAAGAAATATCAAAACGACTTCAGGGGAATGGTCTAATCATCGGGATCGAAATTGATAAAGATTTGGTAAAACAGGCCATAAAAAAAAATATCCGCGGACTCATTGTTGAAAAAAATAATTATAAAAATATGAAAGAGGTCATAGCAAAACATAATATCAGATCAGTTGATGGCGTACTACTGGATTTCGGCATGAGCTCATGGCATCTTGAAGAATCGGGAAGGGGATTTTCATTTCAAAGAAATGAGCCGCTTGATATGCGCTTTTCACATGAAGAAGAAAAAACCGCGGCATCAATTATTAATTCGTTACCAGAAAATGATCTCGCAGATATTTTCCAACAGTACGGGGAAGAAAGACATGCCCGGAAAATCGCGCACGCGATTGTCGCTACCCGAAAACATGAGCGCATCATACAAACTCAGCAACTCGTTGAAATCGTACGACGTTGTACGCCCCGAGCTTTCTTCCGAACTCATTCGACAACAAAAATTTTTCAAGCTCTTCGGATCGCGGTCAATGACGAACTCAACAATGTCCGGGCTGGAATCCAAGCGGCAATGGAAGTAGTAAAACCGGGTGGACGCGTGGTTGCCATTTCATTTCATTCGCTTGAGGATCGAATTGTAAAAAGCGCGTTTCGAACATGGGGGGCGGTGCTTACAAAAAAAGGCGTGTCCGCATCGCGCGCTGAACAATTACTGAATCCGAGGTCTCGTTCTGCGCGGCTGCGTGCCTGGGAAAACAAATCATGAAAAAGAAATCACTCATTCTTATCGCTCTCGCGGCTGTATCAGGAGCAGCGCTCGTTGGATTTACAAACAACGCTGTTGTTGAAGGGTTTGCATTAGTAACCGAGGAAGAAAAACTTACGGAGATTGAGCATCGCTATCAGGAGCTTGAAACAAGATATCTCGCAATTATCTACGGTAACCTTGCGGAAGATGCGTACGAAGCGGGACTTGTCGCTCAAACTACTCCACGATTCATCAAACCAGATTCCCTCGTAGGGTTTTTGGTAGAATAAGCCGGAAATCAAATGGACGGGTTCACAAAAAGAGCCTGGTTTACAGCATTCTGGATAACACTTGTATTCGCGGGCGTTATCGCTCGAGTATTTTGGCTTCAAATAGTTCGCGGAGACTCATACGCGACGGAAGCAATTCAACAACAAAAAATAACCCAAAAATTAAAGGCGCGTCGGGGATCAATCCTGGCGCATGAAAAAGAAAGATCGGTTCCCCTTGCCGTTACAAAGAACGGGTGGATTTTGGGAATTGATCCTCGGCTTATCGATAATCCAAAGGAACTTTATGTAAAACTTACGGATCTCGGCGTAACTGCGCTTTCTGAAGAAGAATTTACTCGCCGCGCTTCCAAAAAAGATGATCCGTATGAAATTATAGAAGAGCGTGTCTCACGAGAGACAAAAGAGAAGGTAGAGAACGCACAGTTCCCGGGCGTATATTTCTCTCCCGACGAATGGCGTTTCTATCCGGCTGGTGATTTTGCATCACAAATCCTTGGTTTTGTTGATAAAGACGGTATCGGTAAATATGGACTCGAGCAGTTCTATCACTACGACCTTCTCGGTGAAAATGGCGTTTTTGAAGGCGAGAAAACTCCAGGAGGACGTCTCCTGCTGTTTGGTGATAATCTCTTACGTCCCCAAAAAGATGGGGTCGATATAGTGCTCACGATCGATACCAACGTCCAAATACTTCTCGAGAGTACTTTGCGGAAAGCATACGAAAAATATGGCGCGTTACGTGCCGGAGGTATTATTCTGAACCCGGCGACCGGAGCTATTCTTGGTATGGCAACGGTCCCTTCGTTTGACCCAAATCAGTATTCAGATGAAAAAGATATCTCTGTATTTCGAAATCCAAATACGGAAAGTCTCTTTGAGATGGGTTCAGTGGTAAAGCCGCTGACTATGGCTGCGGCACTTGATACCGGAGCAGTAACCCCGCACGATACCTATTATGATGCCGGGCGTGTTACCATCGACACCGAGGTTATCGCAAATTTTGATGGAAAAGGACGCGGGCAAATACCCATACAAGAAATTCTTGCACAATCACTGAACACGGGCGCAGTACATTTGATGCAAAAAATGGGAAAAGATCTTTTTCGTCAATATATGAAAACATTCGGACTTGGGGAGTTGACCGATATCGACCTTCCCAACGAAGTAGAGGGAAATATAAAAAATCTTGAAAGTTCGCGCGTAGTTGAATATGCTACAGCTTCGTTCGGGCAGGGAATTGCAATGACACCAATTGTGCTGGTGCGCGCGCTCGGGAGCATCGCAAATGACGGCCTCCTTGTAAATCCGTACCTGGTGGAAGAAACACGCTATCCGAACGGCGCGCGCGTTCAGAAAAGAAAAAGCCCGCCCAAGCGAATCATCAGTGAAGAAACTGCGCTCACGGTAACCCGCATGATGGTTGAAATTGTTGACAGGGGTTTAGGAAACGGAACATATCGAATACCGGGTTATTCGGTTGCCGCAAAAACAGGAACAGCGCAGATCGCACTGAGCGACGGGCGCGGATACTCAAACGAATATCTCCATACGTTTGTCGGATATGGTCCCGCATACGATGCACAATTTTTCGTGTTTCTTTATCTTGAACAACCACACGGAGCGCGGTATGCTTCTGAAACACTAAGTAAACCATTCCACGACATCA
>Ga0075891_125_pt1 | contig 12066 bp, 12 predicted proteins | sample RifGroA1_FD_68314 | JGI IMG/M metagenome (GOLD analysis project Ga0075891, IMG submission 68314) | Parcubacteria bacterium GW2011_GWA1_47_9
GGTCAGAATCGCCCAACCCGTCTCTCCCATCTTCCTCTCCTTCTATCCCGTTGTTATGCGGGAACGTCCAATCTTGTAAAAATATGCTAGCACATATTATAAAAACTGTCAAATTTTTGTATGCGCAAAATTAAAAAGAGGCGTCGGTTTTCACCCAAGCGCCTCGCGGGCTGGCTTCATGGGAACTCATCAGGAGCCGCCGTACTGAACAGGGCATCGGCAGCTTCGCTGAACACCAGAAGCAAACGCAAGAAAGGCACGACGACAGTGACAAGGACGAGTCCGATTCCACGTACAACAAGACTCACGTTTCACCTCCTGAAGAGCGACCTCAATTCAAAATATGTATCAAGCCACCAGTCCTGTCAAATAACGACTCCTATGAGTTGAATATCAAATATGCAATAACGAACACAAAAAGTATTATTGCGGAACCGACGAATGATCCGAGCGAACGGAAATGTTTAGCGCCCGCAATTTTGAAAAACCAAAATATCTGGCCAAAAAGCGCAAGCAAAGTTATCGCGAGTAATAAAATACCGGGGGCAGTTACCAGATCTTCTGGCCTCATCAAAAGAAAATGAAAGATAGAAAGCGGATATGCAATATAGACGAAGCGATGGAGCGTTTTCCAATTTCGCCCGCCGAGTTTTTGCACAGCCCAATCCGTCGAAGTAAGCGCCATCAAAAGAAAAATGGGGAGCGCAAGCGAGCCAAAGACTATTGGGTTTTTAATCGGATTGAAAGTATAATACGCAGCGCCAATGTCAAAATCATATACAGAGTAATACGCCGCAAGTGCGTGGAAATTTACAAATACCGCGCCAGACACGCCAAGATATCGGCGATACTGCCAGTAGCGCGCCGTGCGAGGAAACCATTTGAAAATCGCGCTTGAAAAAAGCGCAGCTCCAATGAGCGTGGCGCCGGTAAGCGCAAAACTTCGCACAAGCGCGCTCGGCAAATTTTTTGGAACCAGCAGATAATATTGATATAAAAATTCGAGAATCCAAAATGCGAGTGAAAATATACTAAACCGAAACGCCGGCCGCAAAATCCGCATTGAATTCGGTATATTTGACATAAAATCAAGTCCTTAACCGGGCGACTTTTGAGAAACTGCAAACACACGGGGCTTTATGGCAAACATGGCAATTGTGCGAGAACATTTTCGCAAGCTCTGCCGCAATATTTATACGCGCGGAATTTGCAACACCAAAAACACACGAAACAAAATCGGCAATTTCTTGTTTTATACTCTGAAGTTGGCCCGAACGGTGTTGGCCTAAAAAATTATGGACTGCCTCGCTGACTTCTCCCATTTCTTCCGCAAGATGAATGCCAGCATCAGATAGTGTCCGCCGGCTTGGCGGATAAATTGCCATGAACATTTCTTGAAATCCTGCAAGAGTTGGAGGTCGGGCGTTTTTTACAATAACAAGTTTTCTCCTCGAGGTCGGTTTAATTTTTTTACATGCGCAGGGTTTTTTGCTGCAATACGAGCAAAGCATCGGAAAACGCTGCCACACCGCGTCATCAACATCAATGTGGAAACGATTTGCAATCGCCATCAACCAAGAAAAGGCAATAAGAAGGTTAATCTTCAGCTTCTCGTGATCGCCTTTACGGATCCCCTTGAGAGCTCTCATCGCGAAACGTTGCTGGTGCGCGAGAAGATCGTAGATAGAATAGAGCTGATCATCCGGCAAGCTGTACACTTCTCCAACCAAGTGTTGGAACCGGCCGAACGAATCGTTCTTACTGAACTTAAAAACCGCCATGGCGGGGGCACTAGGATTCGAACCTAGATCATCGGTTTTGGAGACCGACATTCTGCCATTGAACTATGCCCCCATGGCAAATACTATAGCAAAAATACTATTTTTTTGCCTCTTTATGCGTTGTGTGTTTTTTGCACCACGAGCAGTGCTTTTTGAGCTCAAGTTTTTTCTCGATCCGGCGGATATTCTTGTGCGCATAGTAATTATAGCGCTTGCAATTCGAGCACCGGAGTCTAATTAAGTTTGGTTGTGGCATAGAAACAAGCTTACCGCGAAAAATAGAAAGCGTAAAGAGCAAAGTATATTATGGTTCGAGCCTTTTTACTCCGCGATAAAGATAGGTAACTTCACGCACGTTGCCAACATTAAACATTTTCATCAGCATGCGTGACGGCCCCAGACCAAAACCGCCATGCGGCGGACAACCATACTTAAAAAAGTTCAGGTAGAATTGTATTGGTTCTAACTTCAATCCTTTTTCTTCTGCTTGTGCGATAAGAATATCGTACCGATGTTCTCTTTGCGCCCCTGTTGTGATCTCTAGTCCATTCCATAACAAGTCAAAACTTTTTGTGAGTTTTGGATTCTGTTTCAAACGCATGTGATAAAATGGGCGCACTTCAACCGGATACTCTGTGACAAATACAAACTCATGCCCTTCCTTTTCCATTATATACTCGGATAATTTGCGTTCTTCTTCAGGACTTAAATCGCCGTCTTTCTCGCTTGGTATTCCTAATTTCTTAAGGATTTCCTTTGCTTGCTCCATGGTAACTTGCGGGAAAGGAATAGCCGGTACGATTAAATCTCGACCGTATAATGCCAAGATTTCTTTTCCATATCTTTCTTTTATTCTCTCTAAGATATATTGAATAATTTTTGATTCTTCTTGCATCACTTCCTGATGCGATTCAATAAAAGAAATTTCAGAATCGTATCCAGTAAATTCCGTGTCGTGCCGCGAAGTAAAAGATTGGTTAGCGCGGAACACAGGACCAATTTCAAAAACTTGCTCAAATCCTGCCGCAATCGCCATCTGCTTGTAAAATTGCGGTGACTGGGCAAGATACGCCTTGCGGTCAAAATATTTAACTTCGAAAAGTTCTGCGCCTGACTCACTCGGGGTACTCATAAATTTTGGCGAATGGATTTCGATATAACCATTTTGTGTCCAATATTCTCGGAAGGATTGTTCCATCAGCGTCCATACTTTAAATATCAATGATTTTTCTGGTTTTCTTAGATCAAGCCAGCGCCAATCTAATCTTTTCTGTATATCCGTTTCCTCTTGCCCCTTTTCATTCACGGGGATAGGAAGTTCTGGAGAAGCGAGAGAAAGTACAGAAATATTTTCTGCGGCTATTTCAATTCCGTCTGGTGCTTGTTTTTCTTCCTTCGCTAGACCAATTATTTCTACAACCGACTCCAAACTCAAAGATTCGGCCGTTGCCATAGCTTCGGCACTGGCTTTAGTAATAACCACCTGTATAATTCCAGAGATATCCCGAATAATTAAAAACTTGATGCTTCCCTGATCGCGAATTATCTGTACAAAACCAGCAATTTTTACTTGCTGACCAACGTATTTCTTTATTTCGCTAATATGTACTCTTTCCATGCCAAAACTTATAATTCTGAAGTGTCTTTACGACTTCGCTCGAACTAATTTTACAAAAACCATTTTTTGGGTAGTGGCCCCTTGGATTTTTTATAGATGTACTCAACTAAATTAGAAAGGATTTGCTTTTTGTTTTGAATGTTACTTGCTCTGTAGAAATTCTCTATTTGATCTGAAAATTTTCTGTCCAATCTTTTCAAGACCCTTTTTATTTCGTTTGGTTGTCTTAAAAATTCACCATTCAATTTAAGAAATAACTCCATAATGTTGGTTACTAATAAATGGCTATCGATACCAAAAGCTAAACTATCTTTATTTTCGATGTCGCGTTGAACCTCCCCCCAGAAGTCATCTATTGAGTATTTGTGCATCAAAACCTCTCCTTTTTTATATTTAGTCTTCAATTTCAGGTTGCTTTTAGCAATGGACTGAATTTTTTCCAAGTATTTTCTTCTTTGAAAAAGAATTTTACCATAAGCCAGCATATGTGAAGTGATTCTTCTCAAATTATTCCTATCTTCCTTGAGATAATCCGCTGCCTCTTTTATCGTATTCAAAATGATATCAACGCGCAGTCCATTCTTAACAAAATTACTTCTTGAAAATTTACCTTTTTTATCTAGTAGGACATATCAATATCAGAATATTTATCAAATTTATTTCTTGCCGCAGATCCAAATAACAAAATACCCAAGACGTTTTTGTCTTGTTTATATTGTTCTACCAAATCATTACAAATTTTTTGAATAAACTTTTCCATAAAAATAAAACGGGACCAAGGTAAGTGTAACACTTTTCCTTAGCCCCGTGAAGCCACGTTTAGTGGCAGTTGCTGGGACGCTGACATGTCATCAGCGTCTTCAGCTTCGGCAGTGCCTTGACCTTGATGGCCGGCCGCTGTTCGGACTGCGCCTTCTGCATAGCATTCACCTCCTTTCTGTTGCAGTTTGGAGAAGCTCCGACTCTGCAGCCGTCACTTCTCGCAGTTGTTCTCGGAGAATCTCTTGGGTCATGCGGCGGTAGAAGTCGCACATTCGTTCAATCTTGGCGGTTTTTGTCGCCCGAGCGAACTCCTGCGTGATGTTGCAACCGCCGCCGCACTGCCCTTCAATCATGCATCCTTTACACATCTCCATCACTCCTGTGAGATGATCTCTCACAAAACGATGGTAGGCAGTGCCGGGTGCATGAAACGATTGGATTTCCGAGAGACTTCCGAGTTGGGTTGTGCTGTAGCCACATCCATAGATGTTTCCGAATGGGCCTACGCATATGCTGTTGCCACGGACTGCGCCGCAGAACGCGACACGGCTTTCGAGCGTTGATTCGTTAAGATTCTCGGCTGGTCGAGACCAGAAGCCAGGAACATCAACGCCTTGTGCCGCCGCGTAGCGCCGAATGCGCATTAGTTTAGTGACAACATCCTCCACTGAGACTTCCACCATGCCGACAACGTCGATATCAATCCTGACGTTCTTCATGCCGCGGGCTACTGCCCAGTCGACAATCGACTCGTCGAGTTCGTGAAAATTCTTTTCGGTGACTGTCACGGCAATGCCATCGAGTGGGTACCCCGCTTGCGTCAACGCATCGAATCCGCGCATGATCTGAGAGAATGTGCCACCCCCCGATTTCGTCAATCGGACGCGATCATTTCCCTCGCGCAAACCGTCGAGACTAGAAGCAATTTCGACTTGATACTCCTTGAGCATTGCGGCAACCTCTGGCGTGATAAGAGAGGCGTTCGTGTTGATCGAGAAATGAAACTCGAATTCCAGGCCGTAGGCAACACGGCAGTATTCAAGCACTTGCTTGATGACTGGCCATGCCAACAGTGGTTCGCCTCCACCAAAGTTGATTTCGGCAACACGCTTTCCGTGCCCTTGAAGGATTTCGAGATACCGATCCACCGTCTCCTTAGCCGTGTCGTACCGCATGAACTTCTTGGGGTTGTTGATACGATCAGAAGTTTCCAAGTTGTTGAAGTGGATGCAGTAGGTACAACGGAAGTTGCACGCCTCACTCATGATGAGCTCGAGATAATCAATCAGCGAACCGCTGAAGATTTCCTTTTCCCGCTCTCGCATCTGCTCTTCGAGGAATACCCGGTCGTTAAAATCCTCAGGAACAAGGAAATAACACCGCAGCAGTTCCTCTATCGCCTCTCGGTCTTTTTCGGTCAGTTTATCGCCAAGCCGTGAATGAATCGCTGTCGGCTCCGAGAACGACTCAAGAAACTCGAGCGTCTCAACAGGAACAACTTTTGGGTAGCCAAACAGTGAATGCCAAATCACCGCAGAGTCGCCGTCTCGGACGACTTGCGTGAACGGCGACTTCGTGTAGGCGACATTAGGGTTAAGTGCCATTGCAGGCTCCTTTCTGTTGTGGTTGTGAATGTACTTGGTTTATAGAAACTCACCGTGAGTTTCTAACCAAGAAACATTATATAGTAAATCAATATTTATGAAAGAGCTCTTGGGCGAGCGTTAGCGAGCGACGGCGGGGCGGCTTCCTTAGTTCAAGAATTTCTGATAAAGCAGATTCGAGCGCAGTTATAAATATACTCCAATAAGCAACTCAAGGAAATTTTATTTTCCAAACAATGGGCTTCCATTGCGGAAACCCATCAAAAAATTTCTGAAACTGATGCCTGTTTGTTACTGGAGCCAATGGTCGGAATCGAACCGACGACCTACTCCTTACCATGGAGTTGCTCTACCGACTGAGCTACATTGGCAAAATTCCGCCAATGGGCAGGGAGGGATTCGAACCCCCGTAGGCCTAAGGCCGCTTGGTTTACAGCCAAGTGCGATTGTCCACTCCGCCACCTGCCCCATACCAACTCTTACAGATAATATCAAAAAATGTTTAGCAAAACAACTTTACTAAAAATATCTTCTTCGTCAAAAGATCACTTTATAGGAGTTGGTATGGGGCCTATTCTTTATTTTGACGCCGCGCGCTCCGGACGCTTTTGTTTTTTTAAAGCAAGTTTTGGATGTAACTCAAATGTCAGCTTTCCATCAGAGACCCCAATCGAAATCGTCACGGCATCATGAATCTTGCCGCCGACAAGCATCTCTGCCAACGGGTTCAAGATCCTATTTTGAATGACACGTTTTAAGGGACGTGCGCCATAATGAGGATCATAGCCCTCTTCAATAAGATAATTTTTTGCTTGATTGCTGATGGTAAACGTAACGCCCTTTTTTTCAAGGCGGCGGGCAATAAGCTCAAGCTGCAAATCAATAATCTGCAAAAGATGTTCTTTTCTTAATGACTGGAAGATAATCGTCGCATCGAGTCGGTTTAAAAATTCTGGACGGAAACGCTGTTCAAGCGCTTTGCGGATTTTCTTCTCAAGTTCGCGCTCGCCCTGTTCACTTACATTACTGGCATCTTCGCTCTGAAAACCAATCTTGCCAAGTTCGAAAACGAATTCGGAACCGATATTCGAAGTCATAATAATAACAGTATTTTTGAAATTTACATGTCTTCCCTTCGCGTCTGTCAACCGCCCGTTATCAAGAATCTGAAGCATGATATTAAACACTTCGGGATGCGCCTTTTCGATCTCGTCAAACAAGAGCACCGCATACGGCCGATGCCGTACAATTTCCGTCAGTTGCCCCCCCTCTTCATACCCGACATATCCCGGAGGAGAACCGATAAATTTTGACACGGCATGCTTCTCCATGTACTCCGACATGTCAATTCTCACAAGCGACTTCTCGTCATTAAACAAAAATTCAGCGAGAGCGCGCGCGAGCTCGGTCTTGCCGACTCCGGTTGGCCCCAAAAACATAAACGAACCGATCGGGCGATCTTCCTCGCCGATTCCCGCGCGCGATCTCCGGATCGCGCTTGAGATTTCGACAATCGCCTGACTCTGCCCGACAACGCGTTTTTGAAGCGCCTCTTCCATGCGAACAAGTTTTTCGGCCTCTTCCTGAAGCATGCGTTCCACAAGAATTCCTGTCCATCGCTGCACAACGCGCGCGATTTCCTCTTCCCCCACTTCTTCTTTAAGCATCTGGCGGGAGCTTTGAAGTTTTTTGAGACGCGCATTTTCTTCATTTAACGACTCGGCGAGCGTCGGGATCCGGCCATAGCGAATCTCGGCTACTTTACTGTATTCCGCATCGCGCTCCGCAACATCCGACTCTTGTCTTAAACGTTCGAGATCTTGGCTGATCTCGCGAATTCGTGCTATAGTCTCTTTCTCGTTTTTCCATTTTTCCTCAAGAGCACTGAATTTTTCTTTCAGCTCTTCAAGTTTTTTGTTAATTGACGAGAGCTGACGGTTTGTCTTCCCTTCTTTCTTCATCGCTTCACGCTCAATCTCAAGTTTCATAATTTCCCGCTTTACCTGCTCGAGATCTATCGGCATGCTCTCCATTTCAAGCCGTAAAGAAGAAGCGGCTTCGTCCATAAGATCAACCGCCTTGTCGGGGAGAAAACGATCCGTAATATAACGGCGAGAGAGTTCTACTGCGGCGCGGATTGCCCCATCAGTTATCCGTACCCCATGGTGAAACTCATATTTCTCGCGCAATCCCCTTAAAATCGCAACTGTATCCTCCGGAGAAGGCTCTTCTACATAGACGGGCTGAAAGCGACGGGTAAGCGCCGGATCTTTTTCGATATATTTCTGGTATTCTTTCAAAGTCGTCGCGCCAATTACGTGAAGCTCCCCGCGTGCAAGCGCTGGTTTAAGCATATTTGACGCGTCCATCGCGCCTTCGGCTGCCCCTGCGCCCACGAGCGTATGAAGCTCATCAATAAAAAGCAAAACGTGCCCTTCCGAACGCTGAATCTCTTTAATAACCGCTTTGAGCCGTTCCTCAAATTCGCCGCGGTATTTCGTGCCAGCGACAAGCGAACCTAAATCAAGTGAAATGACTTCTTTTCCCCGCAAACTTTCTGGTATATCGCCCGATACGATGCGCTGAGCGAGCCCATCGACAATCGCCGTCTTGCCAACGCCCGCCTCGCCGATAAGCACTGGGTTATTTTTTGTCCGACGCGAAAGTACCTGCACCACCCGACGAATTTCCTCATCACGCCCGATGACAGGATCGAGCTTTTCTTCACGCGCCATGCGAGTAATATTGCGCGCGTACTTATCAAGCACTTGGTATTTTGCCTCGGGATTTTCGTCCGTCACCCGTTGCGATCCCCGAATCGATTGGAGCGCGCGCAATACATCTTCTTTTTCAATCTTAAACTTATCAAGCGCTTCTTTCGCTTTTGACGGAACCTCAAGAAGCCCAAGGAATAAATGTTCGGTTGAAATATATTCGTCCTTAAGGAACGCCGCGACTTTATGCGCCGCCTCTATCACACGTGCGAGTTCGGGGGTCAGGTAAAATTGCTGGTTGGGAGTAAGCACAAACGAACCGCGCCGTTCATCAAGGAGATCGAGCACGGCATCAGAAAATTGTATGTAATCAACTTCTAACCGTTCAAGAATCAGGGTGATAACGCCTTCCTCCTGCAAAAGAAGCGCGCCCAAAAGGTGCGTGGCGCCCAACGAATTTTGACCACGTTCAACCGCGAGTTCGTGGGCACGCTTCAACGCCTCCTGCGCCTTGATAGTAAAGTTGTTAAACGGATTATTGAATGGCTGCATATTCATAGCATATCATAATTTGCTAAAATTTTCTCTCGACGAGAACCACCTGAAGCGTTTCTTCGCGCTCGGCCCTTAATATCTTGACTGATATGGTCTGGCCAACCTGTCTTCGAGCGATTGCTTCGGCAAGCGTATTGTCCCGGCCAATGCGTTCTCCTCCAAAATCGAGTATGATATCACCTTCTTTGATCCCCGCTTTCTCCGCGGGCGAACCCGGCGTTACTGCCACTGAACCTTGGTTGCTTATTACGAGCGCGCCATAATCAACGAACAATTTTTTTTCTTCTTTTAACTGCCGGTCAACGATTTCATACCGGACACCAAGAAACGGGTAAATAATGCGTCCGAATTTTTCAACATCATTGATATCCTTCGATGCAATAGATGACGGAAGCGCAAAACCGATATTTTCAGCACCTGACGCAACCGCAGTGTTTATGCCGATAACGGTGCCCGAAAGGTCAAGGAGCGGCCCACCCGAATTCCCGGGATTGATAGCGGCATCGGTTTGGATTAACTGATGGAGTTCCTCACCGGACGCGACAATCGTTCTTCGAAGACCAGAAATAATTCCAACTGAAACAGTATTCTGAAACTCACCCAGCGCATTGCCAATGGCTATCACGCGCTGGCCAGCAAGCAAATTTTTTGAGTCGCCGATCTTTATAAAAGGAAAATCTTTCCCTGAAACCTTGACAAGAGCCATGTCTTGGAGCGGATCGCGCGCGAGGACAGTTGCCTTGAGTCTGCGCCCATCGTTTACAATAACCGTGTACTCGGCATCGGTGTCATTCACCACATGACGGTTCGTGACCAAAAGACCATCGGGACGCACAAAAAATCCGGATCCTGAAGAAATCTGCCGTTTTTCTTTTCCGCGCTCGCATAATTGCGGCACACGCAATTCCGGAAAAAACTGACCGAAGAAATCGTCGTTCCCAAACGGCGAGACCATGCATTCCCCAACCACGGGCAAGTCTTTTGTCGCGATAATGCTGACAACGGCGGGCGAAACCTCACCGACCACGTCGATAACACGCTGTTCATCGGTAACAACATGAACCGTTTCTTTGCCGTCACCAACCGCTTTTTCAACGACCCGCTGAATCGTCTGTGTGACAGATTCCGGCTCTTGATTGAACAAAGCCGCCGTAAGAATCGCGGTTGTAAATGAAACAACAATGCTTACGAGAATAAAAAGCAAAATTATTTGATGCTTCGTCAAATCTTCCATTTGATATTTATAATATACTAATTTTTCTATTTGTCAAAACGGAAAAACTTATTCAACCGCTTCAACGCATTCGACGCCGGGAACATTTTCTTTCAGAAGCTCTTCAACTCCTGCCTTGAGCGTAAGCTGTGAGAGCGGGCAGCCCTTGCAGGCGCCTTCAAGCCGTACGTGCACGACACCAGAATTAAACGAAACAAACTCAATCTTCCCGCGATGAAGGGCGACCATCGGTTTTATATCGCGCTCGAGAATTTCTTTAATCTGCGACTCTGTATTTTGCGATGAGCTCATTGACATAATCCCAATTTATATTCTTGAAGAATGCTTCAATATATGCTTTGCGCGCGGTCGCATCATCTATAAAATACGCGTGCTCATAGACATCCATGATGAAGAGCGCGACCGCATTCCATACTCCGCCCTGATTGTGCGTGTCGCAAACGATATTTTTAAGACGTTTTTCGTCAAGATCATATGCAAGCACAACCCAACCGCGCGCGCAAAGTCCGAGCGCCTTAAACTCTGCTAACCACTTTTCAAAATTGCCAAAATCGCGCGCAATAAGCTCGGCAACTTTGCCCATTGGCGCGCCAGCGCCAGAGGGTTTCATATTATCAAAATATCCTTCGTGGAGTTTTACACCATTGAGCGCAAATGTCTCCTCTATCTTTAACGCCCGAAGCTCGCTTGAAGTCGCATTTGCGCTCGCAAGATCTATGTTTTTCAGTTTCTCTTCAATCTCATCAATCTTTTTTACATAGCCGGCATAAAGCACATCATGATGCTCCTTGAGCTGTTTTTCGGATAGTCCTTCGAGTTTCGTATATTTTAATGGTTTTGGTGTGCGCATATATTTTAAGTAATTACGGATAAATTTGATTCCCCTTCTCGTCGAATAATATTATTGCCCGCGTCGGACAAGACTGCGCGGCAAGCAAAATGGTTTCGTCATCAGCGCCCTTGTCGTTGATTACTATTGCTTTATTTTCATTATCAAGCGCGAAGACGCCTGGCGCTATAGCCACACAACTTGCCGCCCCGATACAGAGATCTCTATCCACAAAAATTCGCGCAATTTTTGCAATTTGTTTATCCATAATATTTTTCTGAATAAAACCGCACGAGCTGTTCTATTTCTGTTAATGCACTCAGCGAAAGTCCGACGCCGACTTTCAGTTTGTTTTGCACTTCTTCAAGAGTTTGCGCGCCTTCAAGTACCGCCTCTTCTATATCTTTATCCGTAATATTAAGCCGATCGTCAACCACGCGCGCGCCCTCAACAACGATTCTCTCATATTGACCGGTTTTACGAAAGTAATTATTCGCGGTTTTGTGGAATGCTTTGTCAGCCAAAACCGAGCAGTGAATTTTGCGATTGGGAAGTCCACCGAGTCGCTCCATAATATGCTGCGGCTTTACTTTCAGCGCCTCTGCAAGCGTAAGCCCGCCGTTTTCCGTAAGCATAACCGAATACATGCTTGTCGCCGCAATCGCCGAGCCGCATCCAAATGTTTTCCATTTCAAGTCTTTGATGCGCTCGGACTCGCGATCAATTTTCACCCACATGTTCATCATGTCACCGCAGGCAGGGCTGCCGACCATGCCAGAAGCGTCAAAATTATTTTCTTCGGGCGCATCAAGCAATAAATTGCGCGGTTTGAAAAAATGGTCTTTTACAATATCCGAGTAGTACCACTTCTCGCCCGTGTATTGGTTGATTACGTCGATACTCATACTTTATAACTTTTCGATTTTGCCTTTACTCTTAAATGCTCGCCAGCAAATGCCTCGGGGTGGC
>Ga0075891_114_pt1 | contig 11626 bp, 11 predicted proteins | sample RifGroA1_FD_68314 | JGI IMG/M metagenome (GOLD analysis project Ga0075891, IMG submission 68314) | Parcubacteria bacterium GW2011_GWA1_47_9
AATTACCTGATCTGGCCTATTGAGACTAATATACGCTGGTTTTAAAAAGCGCATTATATTAGAAGAATCGTAGTCAGCGAAGTAGCAGTTCTTTTCTTTAGGAGGCCACATGAAGCTTCGGGTTGTTGCGATTAGCGATACCCATGAGATGCACCGGCAAGTTGTGGTGCCGGATGGGGATGTCCTCGTTCACGCCGGAGACTTCACGATGAGCGGTACGCTACCGGCTATCTACGAGTTCAATACCTGGCTCGGCACCCTGCCTCACCGACACAAGGTCGTGGTGGCCGGAAACCACGACTGGGCATTCCAGCGCCAGCCAGCCCAGGCCCGGGCACTTTTGACCAACGCGACCTATCTGTAGGATGCCGTGGTGACCATCGAGATCGTCGGCTGCCGCGATCTCGAGACCCGCGCGGTCGGGTTCGGCCGCGAGAACGTGGATTATCACTTCCGGCAGGAGGTGATGGCCTTTGCAACCGCGGCGCGGCGTGCCGTCTTCGATCTCCACTAACTACTGGCTCGGCTCGTTTAGAGCCAAGTCAAAGCAAAGCACCGGGGTTCGGTTAACGGACCACGGTGCTTTTTCATTTGATTTGCTACACTGGATATATGGCAAAGCGGAGATTTGTCACAAAGAGCGCAAACAGCACCCGAAAGCTTGGTGAAATCCTTGGCGAGGAGACGCGCGGATATTTTAACAGAAAAAAGACGGGGTTCTGCGTTTCGCTTGAAGGCGAACTTGGTTCCGGCAAGACGGTTTTTGCGAAGGGGTTCGCGCGCGGGCTCGGTATTGTGCGCCCCGTTACGTCTCCCACGTTTGTGCTTGCAAAACGCTACCCGGTTACGAAGTCACGTTTTCGCAATTTTTGGCACGTTGATTGCTATCGGCTGAAAAATGCGCGGGAGCTGAAAACGATTGGATATGAAAATATGGTGCGCGACCCGTACGCAGTTCTTGCTATTGAGTGGGGAGATCGAATTCGGAAATATCTTCCAAAGGAAGCGCTTCGCATTGTTTTCCAGCACGAAAAAAAATCGCGGACTACGCGTATCCTCACGTTTTATGGGGCATGAGAAAAAAACACTTGTCATACTCGATGCGCACGCGCTTATCCATCGCGCGTATCATGCGCTTCCCGCGTTCACGTCCCCTTCAGGGGAACCGATGGGTGCGGTCTACGGGGTTTGTGCCTTTCTGATAAAATTAATCCGCGATATTGCGCCAAGTCACATTGCGGCCGCTTTTGACCGCGAACGTATAAAGGGACGCGCGAAAAAACAAAGGACGATCTTGTCCCGCAATTTCAAAAAACGCGCGAAGTCTTTGAGGCGTTTCGTATTCCAATGTACGATGCCGCAGGATTTGAGGCGGATGACATTATCGGCACGCTTGTAAAAAGATTTTCAAAAGAAAAAGACCTTTCCATAATAATCGCGTCCGGGGACATGGATACCCTGCAGCTTGTTGAAGACAAAAGAGTTACGGTCTATACGCTCCGCAAAGGCATCGACGATACCGTGTTTTACAACGAGGAAAAAGTGCGCGAGCGTTTTGGATTCGGACCCGAATACATTATTGATTTCAAGGGACTTAAAGGGGATCCGTCGGATAATATCATCGGGGTGAAGGGGGTTGGCGAGAAAACTGCGACGCAATTGATTACCCAATATGGGAAAATTGAGGATCTCTATGAAAAGATTAAAAAAGAAAAAAAACATCCGCCCTGGCTTACCGAACGCATAAAAAATCTTCTTTTGGAAAATGAAGAGGAGGCCCTTTTTTCAAAGGAGCTTGCAACAATTCGTGATGACGCGCCGGTGAAGGTAGCGCTTGATGACCTTGTGTACGCGGGGATTCCCGTTGATGCGGTGCGAGAAATCTTCAGGAAGTTTCATTTTCCGAGTCTTGCTGCGCGTTTGCCCGCCGATGCGAATTTCGAGTCTGCGCATTCGCGCGCCGCGGAGGAAAAAAATACCACATTTCTCACCCAAGAGAATTGGATTGAGTTTGAGGCGTCCGCAAAAAAAGAAGACAATCTTGTGCTCTCCAAGGAGGGTGATAGATTGGTTATCGCTTCCGAAAAGGTGCTTTTTATTCTTGAAAAAGAGCGTGTGGCGGATATTACGGAGGCGCTCAAAAAATTGCTTGTTGAAAAACAAGGTACAATTTGTGACGATGCAAAAGAAATTTTTCACTTTCTCTCGTTTGCGTTTCCCATCGCGCACGATCTGAAGATTGCCTCTTGGGTATGCGATTCTGAAGAACGCACATTCACGATTGACCCGCATGCTCGTTCAACAAAGGAGGGGCTTAAACTACTTTCGCGGTCGCTCGAGTCAAAAATCAAAAAAGAGAAACTCACTGATATTTATTATCATTTCGAGCTTCCGCTTGTTCCCGTTCTCTACTTGATGGAGCGTGAAGGGATACTGGTTGACACGAAGAAGGCGATTGAGCTTGAAGCGGAAGTTGTAAAAGAAATGCACGCGCTTGAAAAAGATATCTGGGAGAAGGCAGGTAAAAAATTTGATATCAATTCTCCAAAACAGCTTTCCCAAATACTTTTTGAGGATCTCAAGCTCCCCGTGAAAGGAATCAAAAAAACGTCGACGAGAAGCACTTCAACACAGATCTCTGAACTTCAGAAACTCAAGGGTCTTCATCCGATTATTGACGCGCTTATTGAGTACCGTGAGGTAAGTAAATTGTACTCTACCTATATCGTAGCGCTCCCGAAATTAGTTGGGTCTGACAGACGCATCCATACGACTTTTAATCAGACAGGTACTGCGACGGGGCGTCTTTCGTCGGCGAATCCGAATCTCCAAAATATCCCCATCCGCACGGAGCGCGGGCGGATGGTTCGGCAGCTCTTTATCGCGCGTCGTGGATATGAGTTTGTTTCCTGTGATTACTCGCAGATTGAATTGCGGCTCGCGGCCGAATTTTCGGGAGACAAAAAAATGATCGAGACGTTCCGCGCGGGCGAGGATATCCATACACGGACGGCGTCCGAAGTTTTTCATGTGCCGCGCGATAAGGTAACGCCGAATATGAGGCGCGGCGCAAAAGTAATAAATTTTGGGATTCTTTATGGAATGGGGGCACGCGCACTTGCCGCCTCCCTCGGCATTTCAGCGAGCGAGGCAGAAGAGTATCTTGAAGCATATTTTAAGGAGTTTCCGGGTGTCGCGGCGTTTCGGGAAAAAATTATTCATGACGGACGTGTAAGTGGTTATGTTTCGACCCCGTTTGGCCGCAAGCGGTACCTCCCCAATCTTCGCTCGTCGTTTGATTTTGTGCGGAAAGAAGCGGAACGAATGGCTATTAACGCGCCAATTCAGGGTACGGAAGCCGATCTTGTCAAGCGTGCGATGATTGAGATATATACTGCATTCAAACTTTCTGAAGAAAATGAGAGAATAAAGTTACTCCTTCAGGTGCACGATGAACTTCTTTTTGAAATTAAAAAGGACTGTGCGGATGAGTACATCCCGCGGATTAAAAAAATCATGGAGCATACGCCGAAGTTTGATATTCCAATCATCGTCGACATAAAACGCGGCCATAATTGGGAAAATATGAAAGTGCTAGAAATAACATGAAATTGAGGGTACACGGAACTCTTTTTGCAAAATTTTTCTGGACGCTTACCGCGCTTGGCACGATTCCGATGGCAATTTCCACTCTCTTTTTGTACGCGACCTACGAAAGTCGTATTCGACACATTGTTGACGAGGATGTCGCCCGCGAATTACAGCTGAACTCCGGTATACAGTTTCTCCTTATTTTTCTCTTTGTGCTTATTATGGCGACGTTCGCCGCGTATATCATTTCACGGAATATCTCGAGGCCTCTTTTTGTGCTTACGGAAGTTATGAAAAGAATCGCGGGCGGAAATCTCAATATCCAAATTCGAGTGCGGCGCCAAGATGAGATTGGGGATTTGGGAAATTTTGTCAACGAGATGGTGCGGCGGGTGAAAGAAGCTCGGGAACGGCAGGAAGAAATATCCGCAGTGAAATCAGAGTTTATTTCAGTCGCCGCACATCAGCTTCGGACGCCTCTTTCCATTGAGAAGTGGGCATACAACTTGCTTCTCGACGGCGATGTGGGAAAGGTGACCCCAAAACAGCGGGAGCTTCTTGAAAAGGCGGTCATGGCAAACGAGTCGATGATACGGCTCGTACATAATTTGTTAGATGCAGCGCGCATCGAGGAGGGGAAATTTGGTTATACGTTTCAGAAAATGGATTTTGTTCCGTTTCTCAAGAAACTTCTTCAGGACCGTACCGTACTTCTCCGCGAGAAGAAAATTAATCTTGTCGTGCAACATCCTCTTCCCAGGGATCTCTTTTTGACGGCTGACGAGGAGCGCCTTTCGATTGCGATTGGAAATATTGTGGATAATGCGATTCGTTACACGGCTTCAGGTGGCCTCGTGGAGATTTCCGTGGATACTGCGCCGCCGTGGGTAACGGTCGCGGTCCGCGACACGGGGATTGGGATCACAAAAGAGGATAAAGACCGCCTTTTTACGAAATTCTATCGCGGCAGTAATGTTATGCATATTGCAACGGAAGGCACTGGCCTCGGGCTTTTTCTTGCAAAAAATATTGTCATTGCGCACGGAGGTGAAATTTGGTTTCGTTCGCGAGAAACAGAGGGGACCACATTTTTTATAAAGTTGCCGCTTGAGTTTTCTCCCAAAAGCCCCTCGGTCGTTTCGCACGATTCTTTTGTGGGGAGTATATAGCCGTGATATGCTGGAATTATGATTGAGCGCGCGTTAAAGACAGGCGGCGTGCCGATTGCTTCCATGTTGAAGCGCGGCGAGGTAAAGATACTTGTTGTCGAGGATGATAAGTTTTTGCGGGAAATTTTGGTGGGCAAGCTTGAAAAGGAAGGGTATACCGTTTTTGAAGCATCTAACTGGAACGTGGCGCAAAAGCATATCCAAGGGGACCGTCCCCATGTAATACTGCTTGATATTGTGCTTCCCGGTATCGACGGTTTTGAAGTGCTTAGTACGCTGAAGCGAAACCGGGAAACCTCGGCGATCCCGATAATTATCATCTCCAATCTTGGTTCGCGCGAGGACGTGGATCGCGCTCTTAGACTGGGCGCAAAATCTTTTATGATCAAAGCCCATCATACTCCGCAGGAGATTGTTGACGCGGTAAAAAAGACTCTTGAAGAGTATTACTTGAGAAGATGATTTATCTCCTCTACGGAGAAAATACCTCCGCATCGCGCCGCGTACTTGAGAAATTTCTCGAGCGATTTCGAAGGGAGGCAGAGGCGGGTTGGAAATATGTAAACTGCGAAGATGAGCCGGCGGCGGAAGAATTTATACAGGGACTCGGGAGCCGGTCTCTTTTTGGGCAAAAAGATTACTACATTATTAAATATCCCACGGCTCTTTCGGATGCCGCCCGTGAACGTCTCGGCGCTGTTTTGGAACGCTGGGCAAAAGATGCCTCGGTGGTGGTATTTTATGAGCGCATGGCCCCGGCAAAAGACAAACTTTTTGCTGATATAAAAAAATATGCAGCGAAGGCGGAGGAATTTCCGCTCGGTTCTTTCGAGAAAATTCTTCCCCTCATCCGCGATGAGCTTTCGCGGCACCAGCGTTCCCTTGCGCCTAAAGAGGGAGAGCAGTTGCGCGCGTGGCACGATGAAAATCCGGAGCGTTTTTGGTCTGAATTTGAGAAGGTTCTTCTTGGCGGAAACGTCTCGGAAAGGAGCTCCGTAATTTCGCCGAACGAGCTTTTTTCACTCGGTGACTTTTGGGCAAAGCGCGAGCGCTCGCGCGCGTTCCTTGCGTTTGAGAAACTGCGGGAACGCGGCTTTGAGCCCGATAATATTTTTCGTGCGTTTCTCTGGCACGTGAAGAATCTTAACCTTGCCGCGCGCGGAAAAACGAAAGACATGAAACCTTTTGTGGCGCAAAAGGCGCGAGAGCAGGCGCGGAACTTTAACGAAGATGAGCTCGCCGATGCCTACGAGTCGCTTCTTTTAATGTCCGATCCCAGAGGCCGCGACATGCTCGAAACCCGCCTCCTCCATTTTTTGCTTACAAGCTAAAATAATTATATGGAAGAAAGCCAAATAATACTTAGGCCAATTTCCGGGCTCTTTAAGGATTCACTCAAGCTTTATGCCAAAACTCTTATTAGGACTCTTCCGGTTATTTGTGCCGCAACCATCCTTTTATTTATAAATCTTGTTGTTGCTCCATACAAAAGCACGTCCGATCCTTTATATATGATTGGTATCATTGCCGGTGTTGTCGCCGTGTTTTCCGAGCTTTTTATCTTTCCTGTAGCGGTTTTCTCGCTTGCGGGTGGGCGGGCATATAGAGATTCCGTAAACTCATTTGTCCCGTATTTCTTGATTTTTATATTTGGGTCAATTGTTACGATCGGCGGGGTTGTGCTTTTGGTTATACCAGGAATAATTTTTTTGACTTGGTTTTGGTTTCTCAACTACGTGAATCTTCTTGAGCGCAAAAACGGGCTTTCTGCCCTCCACAGAAGCCGAGAGCTTGTGCGCGATAATTTTTGGAAAGTTCTTTTGCGGTTTGCCGCGGCGTTTTTGGCGATCTTTATCGTCGCAGTCTTTTTCATCTTTGTTGTGAAATATATTACCGCTCACTTGTTAGCAAAATCTCTCGCGTCTTTTTATCAAAGAGTTTTTACAGAAGTTGTCACGCGCTTATTTGGGTTCCTGATCGCCCCGTTTTTTGTAAGCTATGGATACTTGGTTTATCTTGATCTTGTAGCGATCAAGGCCGCTGTGCCGGAAACACAGCCAACTCGCAAAGAAAAAATCAGTTACTCTCTAGTAGCGCTCTTGGGCGCGCCCATTCTTGGACTGCTTCTCGTTCTTAACACGCTTTATCTCATTGCGCGCGATGCGCCGCCGCCGAATGACTCGGATGTTGTATTACAAAAAATAGAAGTCCCAGAAAATGAAAACGCCTACTTTTCTCTTCAAAAAATCATAGAAAAATTGCCACAAGAGCAGAAAGAAAAATACGGTCATTGGCAGGAGATGGCTGATGGAAAGGCGTGGTACGATGATGAGGTGCGGGCGCTTTCCGAGGGGAATCAAAAATTTTTCGAATATTTCACCGAGGCAGCAGAAAAGTCGCAGTACATTTATCCTCCGCTTGCCGATCCTGCGAACATAACACCAGCGTTGGTATTGCCTTCGTTGAACTCATATCGCATAGCAGCGCGGGTCGTGTCCATAAAATCCGAGTATTTATTTCGATATAAAAAAGAAAAAGAAGCATTTGATTCTGCACTCGAAATCGTACGGTTGGGTCGTTTGATAACCGAAGGGCGCGGCACGCTAATAGAGTATCTAGTTGGCATTGCAATAGAGAATACAGGGCTCGATCGCATTCGTTCTTTTACGGAGCGCACAACGTTGCCCAAGACGGACCTTATTGCATATAGGCAAGAACTAGAAGGTTTACTAAGCACGGGCGAGGGATTACGAAACGCATTTCGCGGCGAATATATGAGTTTCAAAAATATCAGCTCTACATTATTGGAAGGCGTGTTATCAAACGATGAATGGGGCGGTGGGCAGGATGTTACTGATTTAGCTTTATCTGCGATTCAAGACCAAAATTTTTACTTTCAGCCAAACAGAACAATGCAATTTTATCTCGAGATGGCGCGTAATCAGATACAGAGTGTGAATGATCAATGTGATATTAGTCCTGTATTAGCAGACGAAGAGGTTATTAAATCACAAATGCCGCATAGTATTTTTCAGATAATTTTTACAGAGAATTCAGCTGGTCGCATCATCGTTAATATAACGGCCGCGTCATTAAGCGGCGCCATTCGCAAGCACTGCGCCTTGAATTTTGCTATAGTAAGCGATGAACTTTTGCTTGCCCTCCGCGCCTACAAGCTAGAACATAATAGTTTGCCGGCACAGCTTAGCGATTTAGTCCCAGACTATATTGCTAAACTTCCTTCTGATCCGATGACAGGTGAAGAATTACTATACTCGCAAACCGAGAAAGTTTTGTATTCAAAAGCAAAAGATCGAGCGATTTTTAAAGAAAATAAGCTCAACGAAAAGTTAGAGGTAAAAATAAATTTCTAGGCGCTGAGTTTTTTCAGGCGTGCGGCAAGGCGGGATTTTTTGCGGCTCGCAGTGTTTTTTGTGATGATATGAGTTTTTGCGGATTTATCGAGCTCTTTTTGGACAAGTGGAAAGAGGCGAAGTGCTTCTGCCTTATTTTTCGCCTCAAGGGCTTTTTCAAAGTTCTTGAGTGTTGAGGCGAGCGCCCGTTTTTTGCGGATATTTACTACACGCCGCCTTTGTGCTTGGCGCAATGCTTTCTTTGCTGACTTTGTGTTTGGCATACTCTCTACATTACAGACTTTTTTTTTAGAGTCAAACTAAAATCCCCACTTGTGGCGGGGATGAGCGGGTGCCCGAGCGTATCGTCCTCGGGCATGGGGTGGTGCGGAGTGGGGGCTCCGCAAACCCAACGCCTGCGGCTTGCAGTACGGGGAGGAGTTGCGACGGTACGCAAACCCGTACAGGAAGCGCGCAAGAAGAGCATTCTCATTCAGTGTAGTGGTTTTTGCGAGCTTGTCAAAATATGGTCGCTCGCATCGTTATACTCGAGCATTTATCTTTCCCATGCTATACTTGAACATGGATGTAAGGGGTCAGTCCGTACTTTCCAGGGAATGCCGTGAATTCGGAAAGAAAGAGGGAAATCTGACAATGCTAGACGATGCATGCACTGACTGCGATGGACCTGCTTTTTTGGAGGGAAATGGAGTTTGCTCACTCTGCCACGGAATAGGCAAGGGCTTTCATCCGAAAGCTCCATGGTCGGAGAGTCCAACTGCTGGCGACTGCATAAGATGCGGTGGGAGCGGTAAGTGCCCAACTTGCGGTGGCTCGGGTAGGGTGTGACCCCGGAAGTGCGCTGCGTTCTTCGCGCTGAACCGCGTCCCTAGTCGGGCGCCAATCAACCCGTTTGCGTCTCGGAGCCACCTGCTCCGAGGCGTTTTCTTTTTTATATGAAAAACCACCACGTGCGTGTGGTGGCGCCAGAGCGAAGTTCTAGTGAAGCGTTCGCAATGACTCGTCGACTACACCAAGGACGGTGATTTCTTCCTCACGCTGGCCTACGTGATAGAGGATGTTGTAGCCGTCGATCGAAATGTACAAGCATCCGCCGCGTCCTTTGAGAACTGCGGATCCTGGCGGCATCGGGTTATCGCTGAGCGCGAGGATTGCCGCACCAATCGCGCGGAGCGGCACTCCGGGGATCTGCTCCATCTCGCGGTATGCGCTATACGTGAGACTCAACCTCATATTTCACCCCCTCCCAATATTTTCCCAACGCGCTGGTTTAAGCTAGAAAGTCTATGGCCAGATTAAAATGTACCGCACGCAAATGCAACTGCTACGATATATCGTAGCAATGCTGCCTCTTTTCTTTCTTTATCTTTTTATAATTTACAGTGTCTTGAGCAAGTCGCGAAGCTCGGCGGCGCGCTCAAAGTTTAGCTCGGCGGCCTCCTCGAGCATCTCGGCTTCGATTTCGCGCTTGAGCTCGGAGGCAGAGCGTTTTTCGCCATCGAGCTTTTTGATAAGCGTTTCGCGCGCTGTCTTTTTTAGTCCGGCAAAGAGCGGTTTGCGCGCTGTTTTTACAAGCGGAGTTGGCGTGATGCCGCGCGCTTTGTTGAATTTTTCTTGATATTTTCTGCGCCGCGCAGTTTCTTCGATTGCGCGTTTCATTGAATCGGTCACGCGGTCAGCATAGAAAATGACGTGCCCGTGCTCGTGGCGAGACGCGCGGCCGATTGTTTGTATGAACGATGTTACGTTGCGCAAAAAACCTTCTTTGTCTGCATCCAAAATACAGATAAGAGAAACCTCCGGCAGATCAAGCCCCTCTCGCAGGAGGTTGATTCCTACAATCGCGTCAACTTTGCCCGAGCGAAGATCCTGCAAAATTTCATAGCGTGCCAGAGTCTTCACTTCCGAGTGAAGCCACGCAATTTTGAGCCCGCGCCCGGAAAGAAACTCGGAAATATCTTCGGCCATGCGTTTTGTAAGCGCGAGCACAAGCGAGCGCCCGCCACTCTTTGCGCGCGCGACAATTTCGCGCTCGGCGTCCGCCACTTGTTTTTCTGCCGGCCGCACTTCTATCGTAGGATCCAAAAGCCCCGTTGGCCGCACGAGTTGTTCTACAATATTTCCGCGCGCGGTTTCGTACACGTTTGGCGTTGCCGATACAAAAATTGTTTCGCTGATTTTTTTCTCAAACTCATCAAGCCGGAGCGGGCGGTTGTCCAAGGCGCTGGGCAGGCGAAAGCCGTACTCTACAAGTGTTTGCTTGCGCGCGCGGTCTCCCGCATGCATGCCGCGGATTTGCGGAATTGTCATATGTGATTCGTCTATAAAAGTCAGAAAGTTTTTTGGCATATAGTCGAGCAATGTCTTTGGCGGCGAGCCGGGTGCGCGGTTTTCAAGAAGCCGCGAATAGTTTTCGATGCCTATTGTGTATCCCGTTGCTTTGAGCATTTGTATATCGTAACGTACTCGTCGCGAGAGGCGCTCGGCTTCAAGCGGTTTTTTTGCTTTTTTAAGTTCCGCGAGACGTTCTTTGAGCTCAAGCTCAATATTTTTTATGGCGTTGCCGATATTTTCTTCGGGCGTTACAAAGTGTTTTGCAGGAAAAATCCGTACACGATCAACGCGCATATCATTTTCTTTAATTTCCTCTATTTCATCTCCAAAAAAGTGAACGCGGATGCTAGTCTCGCCGGTTGGCAGTACGATTACGATTGCATCACCGGCACGGCTCCATGTGCCCGGCGCGCGTTCGATGTCGTTTCGTACAAATTGCAAATCCGCCAGTTTGCGCGTAAATTTCCGGAAGCCAACGCGTTCACCCTTTTTTATCTCAAACGAAAAATCGAGATACGTGGCAGGATCACCAATGCCGTAAATTGCCGAGACCGACGCGACTATAATTAAATCTTTGCGCGTGAGCGCGGCTTGAGTTGCGGCGTGGCGTAGCTCGTCAATAAACGCGTTGATTTTCGCATCCTTTTCTATATATGTATCTGTGTTTGGGATATATGCTTCGGGCTGATAATAGTCATAGTAAGAAACAAAATAATGCACGGCATTTTTTGGAAAAAATTCACGGAACTCTTCGTAAAGCTGTGCGGCCAAAGTTTTGTTGTGCGAAAGCACAATCGCCGAGCGCTGGGTTTGTGCAATCACATTTGCCATCGTAAAAGTCTTGCCCGAACCCGTCACACCCAAAAGCGTCTGAAAATTTTTGCCAGCACGAAGCCCCTCCACAAGCTTTTCAATAGCTTGCGGCTGATCTCCTGCCGGTTTGAATTGAGAAATAAGCTCAAAGTCCATATCAAAACGCCATTATAGCACAAAAACCCTTATTCTCCAAGCACTTTAGAGCTATTGACTAAGCAACCCTTTGCTGGTATAAGAGGAGCAACTCGTGGGGCCATGCAAGGAGTGCGGGGCACGTGTGCCCCGCAGGAACATGTGTGGCGGTGGGGCATGTCTCCACTGCCATCAGATCGTCGGGAGGGT
>Ga0075891_126_pt1 | contig 9942 bp, 8 predicted proteins | sample RifGroA1_FD_68314 | JGI IMG/M metagenome (GOLD analysis project Ga0075891, IMG submission 68314) | Parcubacteria bacterium GW2011_GWA1_47_9
ATTTCCGGTCGTGATACGACCGTCGGCAACTTTTTGTTAACCGAAGGCTATTTAGAACAATTTAAAAATTCTGATTTTGAAACAGGACCTTATAATCGTCTGATAAGTTACGAATACCAATCGTGCCGATGTACAACGGCAGCGTGGCCAAGAGGCGTCAACACTTTTGATGAAAACGAATTTATAGAACTCGGTTTTGCTCCCGATATTTCCTCTTCCGCCAATATTAAAGGCGCCGAAATTATTTTTGAATATCAAAGGAACGGCCCCCTGGACAAAGCCAAACTTGAAATTTGGGAAGAAGATATTGGACAATGGCACGATGTTGCGATTGGAATTCCGGCCGGCATCGACCAGGACCAGACCTTTGTTATCGATATTTCTTCGTTTATTGATTCCGCCGCCGATGCCAATAATTTAAAAACCAGATTCCTTGCTTATACGAATGATGGCGGCGCCAATTCAAAAACAATCCAGACTTTCCACGATTATGCCGCGCTGGTTCTTAATCTCAACTATCCGCCGACACTGGCGCCGATAGGGAACCGCGAAATAAATGAAGGCGAAACCTTGACTTTTGCCGCAGAAGCTTCAGATGAAGACGGTGACCCAATTATTTTTTCTTCTGCCGGTTTTCCGGCAAGCGCGAATTTTGATTCTTTAAGCTGGATATTTTCCTGGACGCCTGATTATAACGCGTCGGGCACTTATCCGGGAATAACATTTACCGCGTCAGACGGAACAGCCAGCGCTTCCGAAACTATTGCCATTGTCGTTAAAAACACCAATCGGCCGCCGATAATTGTCAGTATTGAACCGAAGGAAATTTACGAGGCCGAAACTCTGGCATTTGAGGTCAGCGGCAGCGACCCCGACGGCGACACTCTGACTTTTTATGCGGACGAATTACCGGATGGAGCCGTGTTTGATGTTTCTTCCGGAAGTTTTGTCTGGGTGCCGCAAAAAGGACAAGCGGGAGATTATGAATTTATCTTCGGAATTAGCGATGGAACCGATTCCGGCGAAATAACGGCAGAAATTAAAATTTTGTCCAAACCGGAACCTGCCCCATCTCCGTCTCTAATTCCGACCCCGACGCCGTCTCAAACCCCGGCTCCATCTCCCGTTTTACCTTCCGAATCAGTTTTACCTTCAGCCATCCCCACGCCTTTACCGCCGACCCAGACGCCAACACCTCAATTAGCCGACAATATTTCTGTGTTCGGCAATTCCACCGGCGGAATGCCGGTGCCAATGGATGCTATTCTGTATGCAAAATCCCTTGAAACGCATAACGTTGACAATCAACAGAAAATTTTAACCGGAACAGGAAATCCTTTAGCGGCGGCGGATATTATTTCAATTGCGGTTCAAGAACCGGAAACTGCCAAGCTGCCGGTTGCCGTTAAAAGTATTTTCATCAACGAGAAAGAAAGCCACAAACCTGTTTTGCCGCTTGAAACGGAAAATCCCAAACAAGCACAGTCACGGCTCGGCGGTGATGATAATAAACTTTTGGCATCCGCATTGGATGCTTTTAACACAATCTCCGGGCACTTAAGCCGAATATTGGCGAGTGCATTGTTTAAGATTTCGGCTCGTTTAAGTTTTCTTTAATCTGCTTTCGGAATTTGCCAATCAATTCTTCGTTCAACGGAGTTCTCTTTGCGAAAATGACAACTGAATCATCATGATAAATAAGCGGCCAATTTTGGTTTTGTAAAATCAATGACAAAAAAGTTCTTGCCCAGGGGGTAATGTCGCTATGGCCAAAAAACACATAGTTTATTCCATATTGTTCAGAATACTCTTTCCATAATTCCGGATTTTCCTGCATCGGCTTGTAAATTTTTTCAAAAAATTCCGCCGAATATGCTTCTGGCCGGCCGTCAACAAACACCCCGCACTTTTCTGAATTGTCATAAAGGTTCAGGGCAGGTTTTTTTAATTCGTCGGGACATTTTTCTCCCGGCGCCGGATATAATTTCCAGATTAAAAAACTACCAACATCAAAATTATTGAACACCGGCCCGCGGATTCTGTTTTGTTTTATAAATTCAACGGCCGTAGCGGCGCCGTCGGGAATATCCGTTCCAAAACGTTTGGCGCTGCCGCTCCAATCGTAGAAATCATTATTGGGAACACTAAACGCGAACCAGACCGAGAATCCCCAAAGAGTTCCCAGCCCCAGTTTGCGGATTAAAGGCGCTGAAGACCGCCGGAGATGACTCAAATTTAAGGTCGTAATCGGTAGCGCTACCAAGGCGTAAATTCCGAAATTTCTTATCATTTTTAAGGCTATTATCGTGAAAATGACTGCCGCCATCAATTCAAAATTTAATGTATTCGGCAGGTTGTTTTTTTGCCGGAACCGGAAAGCAAGGATGAAGCTCAACATCAAAACTGCCAACGATAACTCGAAAAATTTAATGTCATTAAGCTGGATTCCGTAATCTCTCAAAAAAAACACCGATTGGTTTTCAACAATACTGTAACCGTAATTTCTTAAGATGTTAAAGGGTTCCAGAGCGCCGGTAAGAAAGTTTGGATTGAGCAGGGTAGCCGCTGAAGTTGCTAAAAACAGGATAAAAATTTTTTTGAATTCCCGACGAGCGTTAAATAATCTGTCTATAGAAAATAAAAACAGCAGTCCCGGTCCGATTGCGAAATAGATGTGCATATTGGTCCACAATATCTGAACCAACGGAAGCGCAAAAAACCATTTCTTGTCTTGCCATTTTGTCCTCAAAATGGCGAATAAAAAGAACGAGAAAAAAAGATAACTGAAAATTTCCGGCCGCACGTCGCTACGGTAAATAAAAACAGGAATAAAAACAAGCGAGGCCGACATCCACATCCAAATACTGATTTGCCGCCGGATAGCCAGAAAAACGACGCCAAACGCAAGAAGCAAAACACCGGCTTTGAAGAAAATCAAGCCCTTCAGACCAACTACCCCGTAGAGCAAGTAAAATATCACCTCGCTTAACCAGTGGTGATTTACGAAGGGATGCTCCGGCTCGGTGAAAGAAAAAAGATTGGTTTTATAGACGTTTTTAGTTTCCCAGATTATTTGCCCGGATTTTAAATGCCGGCCGATATCTTGATTAATGGAATTTAAACTGTGAACAGCCAGCAACCCTAACAAAACAAAAATTAAAACAACGCCGAAGATTTCTTTTTTTTTCATTTTTAAGTGCGGGGCAATTTATCCTCGGGTAAACAAATTAAACCTGATAATGTGCCAAACAGCCGCCAGCCCGTCTTTCCAATTGATTTTCTTGCCGTCTTTATATGTTCGGCCTTTGTAAGATATGCCGACTTCATACACTCTCAAGCGGTGTTTGGCAATTTGGGCAGTCAACTCCACTTCAATTCCGAACCGTTTCGCTTTTAGACAAGGCAAAATTTCTTTCATGGCCTGGCGGGTAAAAACTTTATAGCATGTTTCCATATCAGAAATGTTCAAACCGGTAAAAAGATTGGATAAAAAGGTGAGGGATTTATTGGCCAGATAGTGGGAAAAATATAAAACTCTTCTTGGAAAAGCCGTAACAAATCGGGAGCCGTATACCACATCGGCATTGCCGCGCAAAATCGGTTGCAGTAAAAAAGAATATTCAATCGGGTCATATTCCAAATCAGCATCCTGAATGATTATCGCATCACCGGTAGCTTCTGCAAAACCTCTTCGAAGAGCCGTTCCCTTGCCGCAATTTTTCTCCAAAAAAATAACTTTGTGTTTGCTGGCATATTCTTTTAAAATTTCCCGACTCTTGTCGGTGGAGCCGTCATCAATCATAATTATTTCTTTTTCCGACGAAAGCGGCGATTTTTCAACCAAATCCAAAACTGACCGCAAGGTTTTTTCTTCGTTGAATACCGGAATGACGATGCTTACTTTTTTTATTTCCATGTTTTCTGTGTTTTGTTGATAACCTGTTGACTAACGATGTTCGACATCGTTAGTCAACAGGTGGGGGATTAATGGGGGGAAAGATAAATTTGCCGGAATTTTTCGGCCATGTACCGCCAATCGTATTTTTGCGCCAGCTCGAGGCCGTTTTTTATAAGCCGCTCCCGAAGTTCGCGATTGCTTAAAATTGAAATTATTTTTTCAGCGATGTCTTTCGGATTGCCGGTTTCGCAAAAAAGGCCAGTCTCATCGTTTTTAAGAAAATCAACAACGCCTCCGACTGGCGTTCCCACTATCGGCAAGCCGGCCGCCAGGGCTTCAATAAAAGCGGTACCTAATCCCTCCGAAAGGGATGGACGGACAAACATGTCAGCGCTTTTCAGATAATGAGGGATTTCTTCATATTCTTTGGCGCCCAAAAACAGGACGTCGTTCCGGACATTAAGTTCCCGGGTAAGATTTTTTAATTCAGTTTCAAGCGGACCGGAGCCGATGATTATGAGTTTCAGTTCCGGTATTTCGGCCTTGGCCCGGACCATGGCCTTGATAAGGTCGGCAATGCCGTTTTTGGACACCAATCTTGAAACGGTAATAATAATCTCGTCGCTTTCTTTAAGACCCAACTGTTGGCGGTCAACAGATCGGGCGGCATAAAATTTTTTAAAATCGACGCCGTTGGGAATTAAAAACAATTCCGCTTCGCGATTGATATCGCGCGCATATTCTTTTAGGTGATTGCTTATGGCCGTGATTGTGTCCGCTCTTTTTAAGATAAAATTCCTGAAAAATTTTATAAACCGATTCTGCCGGGCAAGCGATTTGCCTTCCTGCAGAGTCAAGATGAATTTCTTTCGAGGGTTGAAAATTTTCAGCAAAACTGCCGCGCCGCCGCCGTAAGAGGCCTGATAGGCGTGGAGCAATTTGACTTCACCCCGCCTTAACATCGCCCGGCCTTTTAACATTCCCCGCAAAGGAAACAGGAACTTATCCAGCTTATTTCCCAAGCCGAGCCGATGGATACAGATATTGCCGCGATGTTCATCGGCCGGAAAACTTTTCTTATAACGAGGCGTAAGAATTTCAAAAGAAAAGTCGTTTAATCGCTTGCATATTTCTTCAATGGCAATCTCGGAGCCGCCGAGCAGGGGCCGGAAGGCGGTGGTGAATATTAAAACCTTTTTTGATTTTTCAAGCATAAATCCTTGTAAACGGCTGTATTTTTATGATATCATTCTGTCATAAATGAACGGTGAAATCAATCAAAAATACAGCCCCGCCGCTCCCAAAAGGGCGCTTTTTGTCGTTACCCAGTCGGAGATGGGAGGCGCCCAAAGATTTTACTACAACTTTATTTCCGGTTTGGACCGGTCCAAGTATGAAATTCTCATTGCGGTTGGGAGCGACGGCGGCGGAGATTTACTGGCACGTTTCAAAGAAAACGGTTTCAGTGTCCGCGAACTTAAATTTTTAAAGCGAGATATTTCTTTTTCAAACGACTTAAGGGCGCTCCTGGAATTGCGGCGGTTGATTAAAAATTTTCACGCCGACACTCTTTTTTTAAACAGCTCCAAGGCCGGGTTTGTCGGTTCGCTGGCGGCTCGGCTGTGCCGCAAAACTGAAAGACCGAAAGTGATTTATCGGATTGGCGGCTGGACATTTAACGACCCTTGGCCGCAATGGAAGAAAAGGTTTTGGATAATTCTGGAAAAAATAAGCGCCCGCTGGAAAGACGTAATTATCGTCAACAATAAGCATGATTTTGAGCAAGCCCAAACTTTAAAAATCAGGCCCAAACAGAAAATCACTTTGATTTATAACGGTCTGGATGTCTATCGCATGGATTTTTTTCCGCGGGAGGAAGCGCGCCTTAAATTATTTGAAAAAATATCCCGCCAGGCCGGCAGGATTTTTCAGGCGGAAAAAATAATAGGAACAATCGCCAATTTTTATCCGCCGAAAGGTTTGGAATTTTTGGTTGAAGCGGCCGAGTTTTTTAAAAACGACGACGGCATTGCGTTTTTCGTAATCGGAGACGGAGAAGACCGACAAAAACTGGAGGGCATGATAAAAGAAAAAGGACTGGAAAAGAAAATTTTTCTGCCGGGCCGCCTGACTGACGCCCACCGCTTTTTGCCGGCTTTTGATTTATTCGTCCTGCCGTCGCTGAAAGAAGGGTTTCCCTGGAGCTTGATTGAGGCCATGGCCGCCAAACTGCCTGTAATCGCCGCGGCTGTCGGCGCAGTGCCGGAAATAATCGAAGACGGTAAAAACGGTATAATTGTAAAACCGGGCGATGCCGCCCAAATCGCCGCCAAAATAAAAGAAATTTTGACCAATGACCGCCTGGCCCAGGAAATGGGCATCCAGGCCCACCAGACTGTGCTTTTTAAGTTCAACGCCGCCCAGATGAATAATCAGACGGAGGCAATATTATGAAAAATATTTTAATCGCGACAGGAATTTTTGAACCGGAAATAGGCGGGCCGGCTTCTTATGCCAAAACGTTGGCGGAAAAATTATCGGCCGACTGTTCGGTCACGATTTTAACTTATTCTCCGGTGATAAATTTTTCGGGAGATAAAAATCGGCCGTTCCGAGTTGTGCGGGTTTGGAGCAAAATTCCCAAGTTTGTCCGGCATCTCATTTTTTTTGTAAAGACGGCGCTGCTGGTCCGAAAGTCCGATGTTGTTTTGGCCCTTAATGCCGTAAGCGCCGGCGCGCCGGCCGTTTTAGCCGCAAAAACGGCGAAGAAAAAAATATTCGTAAAAATCGTCGGAGATGCGGCCTGGGAAAGGGCCGCCAACAACGGAACAACCGGTCTGCTTTTGGATGATTTCCAAAAGACCAAAAAACGGGGATTGCTCGGACTGATTCATCGGGTGCAACTGTGGACTTGCCGAAAGGCCGATGGAATAATCGTGCCGTCGGCTTATCTGGCCGGAGTGGTAAGGGGCTGGGGCATCAGCGAGAATAAAATCAGAATCATTTATAACGGCACTGATTTTAAGCCGGCCGAAACAAGCCGCGAAGAGGCCAGGAACAAAATCGGCATTCATGGCAATATTCTGCTTTCTGTCGGCCGTCTGGTTCCGTGGAAAGGGTTTCGGATGCTGATTAAAATTATGCCCCAGCTTCTGGAGATAAATCAATTTTTTCGCTTGGTACTCGTCGGTGAAGGGCCGGAAAAAAAAATTCTTGAAGCGGTGACGAAAAATCTCGGCCTGGAAAAGAAGGTTTATCTGGTCGGTAAAAAGTCCGGAAGCGAATTGGCAACTTACCTGGCCGCGGCCGATATTTTCATTCTCAATTCCGGTTATGAAGGTTTTTCCCATCAGCTCCTGGAGGCCATGGCTTGCGGCGTGCCGGTGATTACCACGGCGGTTGGCGGCAACAAAGAAATCATTTGCCAGGGCGAAAACGGTTTTATGGTTAAATACAATGACGAATTCAATTTGACGGAAGCCGTTAAAACTCTGTGGAAAATGCCGGAATTGAGAGAACAATTTGCCGAAGAAGGCAAGAAAACCGCCCGCTTATTCAGCGCCGACAATATGCTTAAAGAAACAGCCAACCTCTTAAATGAATAATCGTCTTTTAATGATTTCCGGCGACAGAGCTTTGGCCGAAGGCAAACACGGCGCGTTTTTCAATACTTTGGAAGAATTCCGCAAATACTGGGATAGGATAGACGTAATTTGTCCGCGTGTTGGTAACAATCAACAATCAACAATCAACAATCGGTTTTTTGACAATGTTTTTATCCACCCCTCGCCTTGGCCGCTTATTTTCCAGCCGTTTTGGATTTTAAAAGAAGGACAGCGATTGATTAAAGAATACGGGCACGATTTTGTCACCGTTCACGAATACCCCCCGTTTTACAACGGCATCGGCGCTTATCTTTTTTATCGGTTATCCGAAGGCCGCCGGTTTAAAGGAGATATCTTATCGCTGGCTGACGAAGATTTTTATTAACTTTGATGCTCGGCGGGCCAGCGCGATACGAACTATAAATAATAATCAAGTGCCTTCTTTTTTAGTCCGAGCCGGCGTGCCTAAGGAAAAAATTATTTATGTCCCGGCATTCTATATTGATTTAGACATCTTTAAGCTGATGGGCCTGGACAAAGAATACGACCTGATTTTTGTCGGCCGGCTGGTGAAAAACAAGGGCGTCAATTTATTTCTCGAAGCCGTTAAAAAACTCGGTCTAAAAACCATAATTGTCGGCGACGGGCCGTTAAAAGAAAGTTTAAAGTTTAAGGTTAAAAGTTTAAAATTGGAAAATCAAATAATTTTCCATGGATGGGCAAAAGATTCTCAAGAAGTGGCGGAATTGATGAATAAATCAAAGATTCTTGTGATGTCTTCGTATAATGAGGGCGGGCCGAGAGTGGTGCCGGAAGCAATGGCCTGCGGAGTGCCGGTTTTGGCTACGGCGGTCGGGATTATGCCGGAAATTATTAAAAGCGGGGAATCGGGGGAAATAATTGATTGGAATTCAGAGAACATCGTCCAAAAGGTGAAAGCTCTCCTTGATAATCCGGCTCAATTCGATTTGTATGTCCGGCGAGGCTTGGAAATCGCAAGACAATTTGGAAAAAAAGAAGCGATAAAAAATTATGCCGAGAAACTGCAATCGCTTATCCGCCGATATCCGCCACGATGATTTTTCCAAAAAGTTTTTTTACGATAGTTGTTTTGGGTCTGGCAATCGGTTTTGCCGTTTTCGGCAACAGCCTGGACGGGAATTTCGTCTATGACGATAATATTGTTTTATCCAACAGCCTGCTTCGCCAGCCGGCGTCCCTTTTGAAATTTTTTACGGAACCCTATTTTGAAAATTTTCCGGAGGGCGGATTATACCGGCCGCTGACTCTTGCCAGTTTTGCTTTTAATTTTCTGATTTCCGGCGGCAATCCCGCCGGCTTTCATTTATTCAACGTTCTTCTCCATATCGCCAATTCTATCCTGGTTTATTTTCTACTTTTTAAATTTACCAAGTCGTCAAGGATTTCTTTGTTGTCTTTTATCGCTTTTCTGGTGTTGCCGGTCCACGTTGAGGCGGTTGTCTCCGTTGTGGGACGGGCGGAACTGCTTTCTTTTTTTCTTGCCGCTCTCTCGGTTTTGTTTTGGGCGAAGGAAAAGTTTTTCGCGGCGGCAATTTTGTTTTTTGCCGCTCTTTTATCCAAAGAAACGGCCCTGGCCCTGCCGCTGATTTTATTATGCGTGAGCCGATACTCAAAAAAGGATAAAAAATGGCTCTATTATTTTATCATTGCCGTTCTCGGATATGCTTTGTTGCGGCTGCGCGTTTTGGGCGGTTTCGCTTTGACGCCGCAGGCGGAGTTTGTTTTCAATCCGCTGAAATTTGTTTCCGTTTCGGAACGGCTGGCCACGGCCTTTAAAATTTTAACTCTTTACATCGGAAACATATTCTGGCCGTTTAATCTTTCGCCGGATTATTCTTTCAATCAGATTAAATCAGTCAACGCCTTTTGGCGTTCCGCTCCGGCGCTTTTCGGTCTTGCGATTTTTATTTTTTCAATCAGCGCGCTGGCCTTCGGAATTTGGAAGAAAAAAATAAATAATCTTGTTGCCGCCGTCGCCCTGTTTATTTTTCCGTATCTGATTATTTCTAATTTGTTTTTGCCGACGGGGACGATTATGGCCGACAGAATAATGTATTGGCCGTCGTTGGGATTGATTTTTGCCGCTGTTCTTCTTTGCGATTTTTTACTCAAACACCGGCAAAGGGCAGGGAAAATGTTTTTATTTTTTGGCATCTTTTGGATGGCCGCGCTTTCGGCAGTGACCATCCGCCAAAATAAAATTTGGAATAACGAAACGGCTCTTTTTAAGGCGATGTTTGAAAAATCTCCCGATAGCGTTGTCGCCAAGACAAATTGGGCGAGAGTTTTGGCCGGCAACAATGCCGAAAATGCCGCCAAATCGCTTCTCACCGGAGCGTTGAACATTTATCCTGATTTTGCGCCCGCTCTTAATTTATCGGCGCAGATTTATAAAAA
>Ga0075891_120_pt1 | contig 9419 bp, 7 predicted proteins | sample RifGroA1_FD_68314 | JGI IMG/M metagenome (GOLD analysis project Ga0075891, IMG submission 68314) | Parcubacteria bacterium GW2011_GWA1_47_9
GTGGCATCGCGGCGCTTACGGAAAACAACGACTCAAAAACACTCGTGGCTTACGGCGATCTTTTGTACAAGAAATTTATTCCGTCGATGCTTTTGGAGATCGATGGAGACATTGTTATTGCCGCTGATCCAAATTGGGAGAGGAGCAGCCAGAAAGGCCGGTACATGGAATATGTTTCTGCAAGCGAGCCGTATCGCAAAGGGCTTTTTGATAGGCCGGTTAACATGAAAGAATTTGGCCCGCAGCTTAATGAGAAAAGTATAACCGGCGAATGGTTTGGGCTCGCCGCATTTTCATCAAAAGGTCTTGCCGTACTTAAAAGTGTTCTCGCCGGTCTCGCTGAAGAGAAAGATTTTTCACAAATGCGCATGGCGGATGTTTTTAAAAAACTGCTTGTTGATGGGAATACGGTGAAGGTTGTGTATGTAAACGGCCACTGGCTTGATGTTGACGATATAAAAGATTTTACGGAAGCCGGAGCATTCTGATGGTTTCGCTTGAGGAATTTACGGGCGCTCTCCAACGATACGGTGTGACGCTGTATACGGGAGTGCCGGATTCTCTTTTGAAAGATTTTGTTGCATATATTGCGCGACGCGAAAAAAACTCGCATGTTGTTGCGGCAAACGAAGGCAATGCGGTGGCGCTTGCAGCCGGGCATTTCCTTGCAACGGGAAAACTCGCATGCGTATATATGCAAAACTCTGGTATGGGAAATGCGGTAAATCCGCTTGTCTCACTTGCTGATCCCGCGGTATATGGAATTCCAATGCTCTTGCTTATTGGCTGGCGCGCGGAGCCGGGAGTGAAAGACGAGCCGCAGCATGTGCGTCAGGGGGTGATTACACCGGCACTTTTAAAAACGCTTGGGATTCCGTACAAAGTTCTTCCGGCAAGCGATAAAGCTGCGAAAAGCGCTGCGCGCTGGGCCGCGCTTGGCGCAAAGAAAAACGAGCGACCGTACGCGCTTGTGGTACGCAAAGGCTCTTTTTTTGCTTATTCAAAAAAATTAAACACAAGCCATGCGACAGGAATGCTGCGCGAAGAAGCATTGGGCTTGATTCTTTCGGTGCTCGGCCAGCGCGATGTGGTGGTTTCTACAACCGGTAAGACTTCGCGTGAAGTTTTCGAAATCCGCAAATATCGCGGCGAATATCGCGGCGAGAGTCATGCGCGGGACTTTCTCACTGTGGGTTCTATGGGGCATACTTCATCAATCGCGCTGGGCATCGCGCGCGCGAAAAAGGGCAGACGAGTAGTCTGCCTTGACGGCGATGGCGCACTCCTCATGCATATGGGGGCGCTGGCCACTATTGGGGTATCTGGCGCACGCAACTTTTTACATATTGTGCTCAACAACGGTGCGCACGAATCCGTAGGCGGGCAGGCGACAGTGGGGCTTGAAATAAACATGCCAGCTATCGCTCGCGCATGCGGATACGCAAATGTGGCTTCGGTACAAACCGCGCTGGCTCTCAAAAAAATACTTTCAAATCTTTTGCGAAAACACGGCCCGATTTTTCTCGAAGTAAAAATATGCGTTGGCTCACGCGCCGACCTCGGCCGTCCGACAATCTCACCGCAAAAAATGAAAGTAGAGTTCAGGAAATTTCTCTCGTAAGCGCGCGCGCAGGCTCAATGTCTTCCGGGTCATCTATCTCAACCCATTTTGTGCCGGCAACGTCGACGTGAGAGACGGTGTGGCCTTTTTGTATGAGCGAGTTTATTGCGTCCGAATAATATGCATTTGGCTCGTGTTCTTGCATCAGTGCCATTTCGGCTACGAGTTTTTGTGTGCCGGCTCGAGAAAGTTTTGTAATGCCAAGAAAATTGCATGTCGAGTCGCTCTTATCAATTTTTGTGACTTTGCCGTTTTCCATTTTTACTTGTGGCGAGCCGGATCGTAATTCGCCCGTGTCAACAGTAAGACAAATGTCGCCAGTATGATTTAGCGCGCGCTTCAAAACATCGCTTTCAAAAATCATGTCAGCGTAGAGCACCAGCGTGTTGCCGGAAAGTTCATCGCGCATGCTCCAGAGCGTGTGAAGATTATTTTTCGTATTAAAATCGGAAAATTCGTGATAGCGTACTCGCGAGCCGAGCGCTTCTTTTATTTTTTCTTTTTGGTGACCAACCGCAATTACAATGTCATTTACGCCGTGTGTCTCAAGCATATCAACTAGCCGCACGAGCGGACGCGTGCCTTCTATGTCGAGCAGGCCTTTGGGCGTGTCTTTGGTAAGTGATCCAAGTCGCGAGCCGGTGCCTGCCGCAAGTATGATGGCTTTAGTGTTCATAAAATGTTCGGATTTTACGCATGGCGCGGGTTGTAAGTACGATTCCTTCTTTTTCTCCGTTTCCAGAGTGTTTGAAGCCACCAAATGGAGCGGCTTCCGTGCGATATCCAGGAATGCCGTTCCAACTAAATTGGCCTACAATGAGCGCATCTGCAACGCGCTTTGCTGTATCACGGCTTTTTGTGGCGATTGCTCCTGCGAGCGCGTACTTGGTATTCTTGGCTATTTGTAGGGCTTCGTCAAGGTCTCGCGCGCGGATTATCGGGGCGACTGGCCCGAACGTCTCGCAATCTACTAGCTCCGATGAGACTGATACGTTATCTAGTATTGTTGGTGAGTAAAGAGCTCCCTCGCGCTTGTTTCCGTAAAGAAGTTTCGCGCCATCTTGAATAGCTTTTTTTACACGATCTTGAATGCGCGTGGCGGCTTCTTCGTTTATAACCGTGCCCATATCTGTCCCCAGGTCATATGGGTCGCCGTATTTTATTTTTTCTGTATTTGCTACAAATTTTTTAATAAATTCATCGGCGATGTTTTTGAGCACGATAATGCGCCGAATCGCCGTACAGCGCTGGCCGGAGTTGCCAAAGCATCCTTTGACAGCAAGCTTGGCCGCAAGTTCCAGGTCCGCATCGTCGTTTACTATAAATGCCGACGAGCCGCCGAGCTCCGGTATAAATTTTTTAAGGCCTGTCATCGCGGCGATTTTATTGCCCACGTCGTAGCTTCCGGTGAAAGAAACGACATCAACGAGTGTGGAAGTTACGAGCATGCCGACGAGTTTTTCTATTTCTTTATTGATCACGATTATAAAAAGATTTTTTGGCAAGCCGGCTTCTTCTAAAATATTTTTGAGCAGAATCGCCGAAAGCGGCGTTTTCTCCGAGGGCTTTATTATGATTGGCGTACCTGCCGCCACTGCCGGGAAAACCTTGTGTGCCACCTGATTCATCGGGTGATTAAACGGCGTGATGCCCACGGCAAGATCAAGCGGTTCGGTGATGACCGTAAGTTTTGGCCCCTGTTTGTCGTCGAGAATATATTCGGGTGTCGTGTCGCGCTCGATTCGCTCGGCTGCTATCGCGGCGTAGCGCGCTGCAGAAGTTACGCGGTCAATTTCATACAAAGTGTCTTTTAGGCAAAGCCCCGATTCGTCAGTTATTGTGTGCGCATATTTTTTCTTGTTGGTTTGTAGCAAATCCGCCGCGCGCGCGAGAATGCCAGCACGCTCTTTTACAGAAAGTGTGTATTTTGTGTTGTGCGCGGCAGTAAGAATTTGCTCGATTTCGTTTAGGTTTGTTTCTTCAGCTGCGCCAACAATCTTTTTAGTATAGGGATTTTGTACCTCTATCATTGTTTTTTATCTATGAACTCTCTATACCACAACTCGACGTTCATTAACATCCAGACTTTTTTGCCCCAAAAATCATAGTCAAGGTTTTGCGGGTTTAAGAGAAGTTTTTCAAGACGCTCTTTTTTGAAGAGCCCGCGCTTTTGTGTGCGTTCATCAAGCAGGATATCACGCGCATGCGCGTGCATGCCTGTCCGTCCCTTAAACCATCGATCAAGGGGGACTGGAAAACCAAGTTTCTTGCGGTTTACAATTTCGGGGGGAAGGAGTTTTTGTGCGTACCGGCGGAGAATATCTTTCGATGTGTCGAGGCGCTCGCTTGCTTGAAAACTGTCTTTGAAAAAGGCGTAAATCTGATGAAATGGCGAACGCCACTTTAGTTTGTAATAATGAGGAATTTCTGAAACAAATTCGACGAGTTCGTGGTCCACGAATGGGACACGCGCCTCGACGCTTGCTGCCATACTCATTATATCAAGACGGTCCAGAAGGCAGGCGAGATGATTTTTTTCAAAGACATAGAGTAGCTGATCGTATGGGTCGCCGTCTTTGATGCTCTCAAAAAGGGATTCCCACTTGTGAATGCTCTCGGCATCGTTGCGAAGTTCTTGATTTACGTCACTTGTAAAGAGCGACCATTTTTCTTCAAAAGGGATCCAGTGGTAAACAGAAAAGAAATGTTCCATAAGATTTGTTGTCTGCAACCACTCGTCTATATTTTTACCCGCCCCACCCAACGTAAGGAAAATTCTCCGCATGCTCGGGGGTAGGAATTTTTTCGCGAACATGATTTTTTTGAAGTCCATCGGTGAGCGCTGTACCCGGCCGTAGCCGCCGAAAAGCTCATCGGCTCCCTCTCCAGAAAGAACTACGGTAACATGTTTCTTGAGTTCGCGTGACATCTCAAGGAGTGCGGTTTCGTGTGGGATCGAGAGTGGGGCATCCTTGATGCGGATCATTTCGGGGAGCAGATCGATATAATTTTGCGGGGCAAGCGTAATCGAAGTGTGATGAGCTCCCGTGTGCTGCGCAACAAGTTCCGCGAAATGGTTTTCGCTATATCCATCTTCCGGAAAGCCAATCGAGAACGTGCGTGGCGGATGCGCCGAGAGTTTTGCCATCAAAGCGACTACGATGGAGGAGTCAAGCCCTCCCGAAAGATATGCGCCGACCGGCACGTCGCTCTGCATGCGTCGCTCAACCGCTTTTGAGAGAAGCTCGCCGATCCGTTTGAGATAAAAAGTTTCCCCGCGGTCTTCTTTTTTGGCATGAAAGGGGATCTCCCAATACTTTTTGAGGACCATGCCTTTTGGTGTTGCAGTCAAAAGATGCCCCGGGGGGAGGCGTTTTATATTCGCAAAAACCGGTTGATCCCACTGGGGATAACGAAAAGTAAGGTATGACGAAATTGCGGAGAGTGAAGGCGTCCGGTCAAATTTTGGATGCGCCAATATTGCTTTCATCTCGGACGCGAAGACGAGTTCGTCGCCTATGGTTGAGTAGTAGAGTGGTTTTATGCCGAGTCGGTCGCGCGCGAGGATAACTTTCTTGTTTTTTTCATCATAAAGCGCGAACGCGAACATTCCGATAAAATGTTCCACGCATCGCTCGCCCCATTCTTCATAGCCGTGGATGATAATTTCCGTGTCGGAGTTAGTGGCAAAGGTGTGCCGTTGTTCCAACTTCTTGCGAAGTTCCCGGAAATTATAGATTTCTCCATTAAAGATGATATGTATTGTCCGGTTTTCATTGCTCATCGGCTGGCGCCCGCCCGTAAGATCAATGATCGAGAGACGGTTAAAGCCGAAAGCAACAGCGCCGTCGCGAAAGAAACCGGAATCGTCAGGACCGCGGTGTGCCATTGTGGCCGCCATTTTTTTTAAAAGCGTGTCGTCGGCTGGCAGCCCCTTGAAGTTGATACTTCCCGTAATCCCGCACATATTGGCCTAATTGGGATAGAGTATATGATTTCTATCTTTATTTCAACGATGGACTGAAAGGAAAAGATACACGATTTTGAAATTATATTACCCGCGTTAAAAAGCCATGGCAGTTTAACGCAGGTATTTTTATCGAAATAGTTATAGTCTGAAGTGCTTTCTCAATGTGCGATCATCGCCAATATCACGCGCAACAACTAAAGAGATTTCTGAAGCAGAAAGCTTAAAAAAATCTTTCAAGAGTTCGACCTCGTCTTTGCAGTCAAAGGGGTGAATCCACACGCTTTTTTGAAAAGGGAGGAATCCAAAGTTTTTCAAAAATCCTCGCAATGCCTCGCGGACAATTCGATGAGAGTGAGGGATATCAAACATTACAATACGCCAGTTACGATCCCATTTCTTCTGTTTTTTGATTTTGAGGTTATTGATTTGGAGCCAGCCGGCTCTTCTTCTGCCCTGTTCAGTAAGTGAAATGTAAATTTGTGGGCCGCGTTGTTCAATGTTAATTGAGCCCTCTTTCAAAAGACGGCGAAACGCAGAGTCCGAGCTCTTTTTCTTATGCGGATATTTTTTTGAAAACTCTCTGAGGAGTATACTTACCGCTTTGGGCGCTGCAACAGCGGCAATAATAGCTCCGCTTATCACAAGCCACAGAAGAACATCTTTTGTTATCTCACCCTTTGGTTTTTTGAAGTAGTATTTGTATTTTGTCATGCATTAAATATATCGGATAAGAAAAAAACCCGCAATATAATGCCATGGCATTATATTGCGGGTAGCCAAAGTGATGGAAAAAGTGCCAGGAATCGAGTCACGCCATCTCGCGTATGCGTTCGATCGTCTCCCAAGTTTCTTTGTGGATACGCTCGTTACATACGCGGTAGACGGCGCGGCCATATTAATATAGTATTGTCAATATCTATCAAAAGGCTAGATTGTAAAACTTCTTTAGGATAGAATACGCCTATGTTTTTCCTTTTTTTTCTTTTAGTGCCGATCTATGCGAATGCATATTTGGATCTCGGATCGGGAAGTTATTTCTTACAAATGTTTCTTGCGCTTTTATTTACTGTGCTCGTAAGTATTCGCGCGTTTTGGTATAAGATTGTCTCTCTTTTTCGGAAGATCCGGAAAAAAGATGGAAAGAAAAAAGACGGCGAGGAGAAACCGCATGAAGATAACTGAAATTGCGCCGAGCTCGTTTCGCGATCCGAGCGGTTTTTTGTTCACTCGTTCAGGAACGCTTTATCGCCAGATCAACAAGCTTTATGAAAAGGAGTACGGCCACCTTATGCGGTCCGGGTTGTATGAATCTCTCACGCGCGACGGGTTTCTCATCCCGCATGAAGAAGTGAGTGAACCGCCCGCGCGTGAGGACAGCGCGCATATCGTTATCCATCCGGAGCGCATCCCGTTTGTCTCGTATCCGTATGAGTGGTGTTTTGGTGAGTTAAAAGACGCCGCACTCTTGACGCTGGATGTTCAGAAGCGCGCTCTCGAACATGGGATGGTTCTGAAAGACGCCAGCGCATACAATATTCAGTTTAGGCACGGAAAACCGATTTTCATTGATACGCTTTCCTTTGATTTTTATAAAGAGGGAAAACCGTGGGAGGGGTATCGCCAATTTTGCCAGCATTTTTTGGCGCCTCTTGCACTCATGGTTTATACGGACGTCCGGCTTCGGGAGTTCCTACGGATTTATATTGACGGAATACCTCTTGATCTCGCGCGCGCGCTTTTGCCGTTTTCAAGTATTTTCCGTCCGTCGCTTTTAATTCATATTATTTTTCATGCAAAGACTCAAGCGCGCTTCGCTGGAAGGGAGACGAAGGATCATTCTTCTCGATTTATGAACAGAAAAACAATGCTTGAACTTGCGGATAATTTGCGTTCTTCGGTCGCCGCGCTTCAATGGAAATTTTCTCGGACCGAGTGGGGAGAGTATTATCGCGAAACGAATTACTCGTCTGGATCTTTCTCAGAGAAAGCGGAGCTCGTGGAAAAAATGACCGAACGAGCAGATCCTAAAACACTTTGGGATATTGGTGCCAATACGGGCGTGTTTAGTAGGATTGCGAGCAAAAGAGGCGTCTACACCATATCAATCGACAGTGATCCGGCGGCTGTCGAGAAAAATTATCAGACGCGCGATAACAATACCTTGCCGCTTGTAATGGATCTTACGAATCCGTCGCCCGCATTGGGGTGGGATCACCGAGAGCGTCTTTCGTTGAAGGATCGGGGACCCGCGGACATGGTTCTTGCGCTTGCGCTTATTCATCACCTCGTTATTTCGAACAACCTCCCTTTTTCTGCGGTTGCCCGATTTCTTGCCGATATATGCAAAACGCTCGTGATCGAGTTTGTGCCGAAAAGTGACTCTAACACGCGGCGCCTTCTCAAAAGCAGGAAAGATATATTTCCGGAATATACAAAAAGACATTTTGAAGAAGCGTTTTCCATGCTCTTTGTTATAAAGGAATCTGTGCCCATTTTGGGGTCGGAGCGCGTTTTATACTATATGGAGAAAAGATAAGCAATGAAACGCTTATTGGACGTCTTGCACCCTTTTTTTATTGCACTATCTCCGGTGCTTTTTCTCTATGCATATAATGTAGAACAGGTGCTCGTGGGCGATACACTAATCTCCGCTTTGATCGTACTGGTGCTTGCGATTATAGTGCTTGGATTATTCTCTGCTATTTTTCGTGACTTGCGCAAGGGAGCGCTTGCGGCTTCACTTTTTCTCATTCTTTTCTTTTCGTACGGACACTTATTTGCGCTCAAAGAGCTCTATAGTATTCGCCTTAGGTACTTGATTGGTGGCGCGGTCTTGTTGTTTTCACTTGGTCTCTTTTTTATTGCTACAACGCGTCGTGACTTGCGAGTGCTGGCGCGAAGCGCCACGGTCTTTGCTGTTTTTTTGATTCTTTTTTCTGTTTTACAAATCACCGCGTTTAAAATAAAAAGCGCATATTTTTCTTCTCGATACGGAAGTTCGGATAACATAAAAGTAGTAGGCAACGGCGGCGGTCCCGACATCTACTATATTATGCTTGACGGGTATGCAAGCAATTGGTCGCTCCGTGAAGTATATAAATACGACAATACTCTTTTTCTCAACGCGCTTCGCGATCGCGGTTTTTTTGTAGTTTCCAAGAGCCGCAGTAATTATCCTAATACAACTTTTTCTCTTCCAAGCATGCTCAATATGGATTATGTCGAGAATTTGACATCGGACGGGCTTATTACAAAAGAGTCGTATAATTACCGAGATCTCATTTATAACAATGCCGCGCTCAAGTTTTTGCTTGCCAAGGGTTACACCTATATTCACGTCGGATCTTGGTGGGATCCAACGCGTTCAAATCCTCACGCAAGCGTAAATATTAATAAAGGGTATATGCCCGAGTTCGTATCAACTTTGTACAAGAGCGTCGCGTTCGGGCCCCTCAATATCAAACTCTTTGATACGAGACGGGAACAATACGACAGGATTTATTATCAGCTTGATCAACTACGCAACATACCGAAGCGCCCCGAGTCAACGTTTACTTTTGTCCACTTTAATATGTCTCCCTATGTGTTTGACGAGAACGGGGGTTTTCTTGTATTCAAACAGGGCGATGATACGAGGTTTGAAAGTTTGCTTGAAAAGTATCCTCAACAGGTTGCGTTTTTCAATAGAGAGGTGTTGAAGTTGATCGATTATATCCGCGAGACATCCGAAGGAGATTATGTTATTATCCTGCAGTCCGATCATGGCTCGCGTGTTTTCCCGGAGGAGGGAAAAGCTTCGGTTGATGAGCTCGAAGATTTGGATATTAA
>Ga0075891_134_pt1 | contig 8897 bp, 7 predicted proteins | sample RifGroA1_FD_68314 | JGI IMG/M metagenome (GOLD analysis project Ga0075891, IMG submission 68314) | Parcubacteria bacterium GW2011_GWA1_47_9
TTTTTGTAAATCAGATGTGCAACCGATATACAGCGAATCATTTTTATTTGAACGAAGCACATAAACAAAATACCGGCGGTAGTTATGTGTGGGATTCATAATTTAGTCATATCAAAAAATTTTTTATGACGCAAGGCAAGGATATTATCATTTCGACTGCGGCTCCGGCAAATAAAAAAACCCGAATGTTGATTCAGGTTCGGGTATTTTCCAGCCAGCCTGGAAGCAACCCTCTCTCCGGCCGGAAAATCGGCCAGACCGGCTGACCCTCTTTGCGGAGAAGAATGTTGGCCGCATCGAGTCCGCTTCTTACCGCGCCTTCCATTCCTATTTCCAGCGTTGAAATCCAATCGCCGGCCAGAACCAAATTGTCAACGGGGGATTGTTGGCTCTTCGGCCGGTACAGCGAGCTTATTTCCGGCGCTGCTTTGTGGTAAAGAACACGAGGCCAGATGTGGGCAAGAAGGTGCTTCGTCACCGCGGCTGATAAAGTTTCCGGAAAAACGCGCCGCATATCCTTGATTAATTTTTGTTTCAAAGTTTCAGTTGACCACATTTTCAAAGCGTCTCCGTCGTCGGACAGAGTGTCAAAAACGCTTTGCTCGGCGTATCGCGGCATAATGTTGGAAATGTCCATTATGCCGTTAAAAGAAAAATAGTGTCTGTCCAGTCCGGTCAGGTTGTCTTCAAAAGTGTATTTTTTATCAAGCCACATCCTTGAAATCGTAAGGGATGCGCCTTTGTATTTGCCTAACTTTCGAAAATAATCGAACTGGCGAAGCGGATGATGCTCGTCGGCCAAAATTATTTCGGCAAGCTGGTGGGGCTGGAGGCAGGAGACTACGTAATCCGCTTCCAAAAATTTGGGGGAAGGATGAGGCGGGGGAATATAGCCGAGAATAAGGCCGCACTTGGGACAGTGGATTTTTGCCGTCACATTGTGAAAGCGCAAACCGCAGTTAGCGCAGATGAACCGAAGCCCTTCACCGCGGAGTCCTTCATTGTGGTTGGTTGCCGTGATTCCGGAAACTTTACATTTCCCGTTATGGCAGATTCCGGCAACTTCGTGTTCGAACATAAACCTCACTCCGGAATTTTTCAAAAAAATTACCCATGGAGCGATAAGTCCGGGAGTGTAATCATCGTTTATCATCTGGTATCCCAACGCATCGGAATGAGAGAGAATGACTTCATAAAAAAGCTTGGCGAATTTCGGGCCGACCTGTTCGCTTGGCGGCAGGTTGGTGATGGAGTAGGTGATTCGAGCCATCGCTTTGACGGCTTCTTCGGTCATGCCGAGTTTTTTGCAAAAACCGTAGAAATTGTATTGGTCCGACGCCGGCGGGATGTCTTTTCCGCCTTGGCGGAGGCAGAACAGGAAAAATCTCAAAGTGCTGATTTTGTCAAAAAAACCGCAGCCGTCGAAATCCCAGAGGATTTTCAAGCCGTGCAGGGGAGCGGGGAGTTTTTTCGTTAGCGGGGAAAGAGCAAGCGATGATTTCCGGTTGTTCTCGTTAAAAAAGAAAAATCTGTCGAACTTGGGAGTCAGATTGGCGGCAAGATTAACGTGGCGGGTGAGAGCAATAAATTTAAGCAGGTGGAGAAAATTGACGTAAAGCGTCGGGAATATCATGTGCATGGGATATTGGATTTCGGACTTGTCGGCGTCGCGATGGTCGCGCCATGACGAGGTGCATCCCCCGGCCATAGGCGCTCTTTCGATGACGGTGATTTCAAATTCTTCGCTTTGCGACAAGGCTGTGGCCGCGGAAAGGCCGGCCAGTCCTCCGCCCAAAATAACCACTTTCTTTTTTTGCATTTTGTTCCTCCCCGATATTTTTAAAGGTCTAATTGCGGCTTTATGCTAAAACTTATTTATCACCTTGGCAAGCCGTTCGACAAGCTCACAGCAAGCTGTTCGACAAGCTCACAGCAAGCTGTTCGACAAGCTCACAGCAAGCTGTTCGACAAGCTCACAGCAAGCTGTTCGACAAGCTCACAGCAAGCCGGCTGGACGGCGGAAAATTTTTTGATTAACATGGCGGCAATCGGTGTTCTTTGAAAGCTCGCGGCAGGGAGAGTCGGACGTGAAAACTGTGGTTAACGGGACAATGGCCAAAAAGATTTATCTGGTGGCGATTCAATCGGCAATTTATGTTTTTCTGTATTACATTACCAACTATGTCGCTTGTTTGAGAAACATTGACCGAGAGTGGGTGACGATTCCGGCAATTGATTGCGAGATTCCTTTTTTGGGATTTTTTGTCTGGCCGTACCTGTCGGCTTATTTGCTGAATACCGTCGGCGTCGTTTTAATAGCCAAAGAAATGGAATACGAGGAATTCAAAAAAATCACCGCCGCCTATTTTGCGAATTTAATCATTCTTGTCGGATGTTATTTCATAATCCCGATGAAAGCGGTGAGAACGGATTTTAACCCGGACGGGTCTTTCAGTTTATGGGCGGTGGACATTCTTCACAAGGCGATGTTTCCGTACAACACTTTTCCTTCGGCCCATGTCTCGTATTCTTTTCTGACCGGGCTGGCGGCTTATGCCGGAAAATATAAATACAGAGTATTTGTGATGATTGATTCGGCGCTTATCATTCTTTCCACCCTGTTCATAAAAGAGCATGTTTTGATTGATGTAGCCGTGGGCATGATTCTTGCGACGGTGTGCTTTAAAGAAAGAGAAAAACTTTTGAAACTATACAAATATGTTGCCGGCAACTATTTCGGTTACGCCGAAAATTAACCCGGGAAATAAAGCCGTCGAAGCATTGAAAGCGGGACCCCCCGCTTTTTAATTTACGGCAAATGTCGCGCCGGTCGGATATAAACGGGCCTTAAATTATGTTATAATGGCGGCGTATGAGACATATCATCAAATTTTTCGACAAACTGGAAGATAAAATCAGGCACAAATTGAGCCAGTACGCGGTTATTTACGCCGTCATCGTCGGCTTTTCGGTGATTCTTTTGTGGCGCGGCGTGGAGGGTTTGGCGGACAAATTTTCTTTTTTGACGCCGGAAGTTTCGATTTTAATAAGCGTGGCGGTACTGCTTTTGACCGGAACGCTGATATCTTTTTTCATCGGCAACGAAACGATAATTTCCGGTCTTAAATCGGAGCGCCGGATTGACCAGAAAACCGAGGAAGATTTAAAAGCCGAAGAAACTAAAATAAATCATCTCCATTCCGTCGTCGAAGAAATCCGGCGGGACATCGCGGAAATAAAAAAGAAACTGGAGCAATGACATTTGTTCGGGCTCATAGCTCAGCTGGCAGAGCGCCTCATTTGCAATGAGGAGGTCGCCGGTTCGAATCCGGCTGAGTCCACCAGTAAAATAAAAGCGAGCTGGTAAGTTTGCTTTTATTTTTTACCACGAGCCGCCATTGTTTCTGTCCTTGTGCGGTGAACTATATTTTGTTATCATCCTCTTAACCGGTTTAGGGCACTTTTACAAGGGGGCGCAAAATGAAATCACGGCTGAAAAAACTTTTACTTGATTTTGTCGTCAGTCTCACTTTTTTCCTTATTTGTTACGCGATTGTTTGGTTTGGGGCGATATGGCTGGTTGAATTTCTGTCGCGAAGATAGTTAAGGCGGAACATTGCAGGCATAAGCCTGCAATTTTTTACCCGAATATCGCAATTATCGGAAGTATTTGAAATAAGACGTCTGCCGTGTTAATCTCACGATATGGAGGTCAACCCCATCTATGTTTTAATCACGGTGGTTCTGGCGGCTGTTTTGGTAATGCTCGGAATCAATTTATATCTGACGCTGAAACCGAAAAAGAAAGAAGTTGACGAGGGCTACATAGTTCTCCATCAACGATTTGACGCGCTATCGCAAATTGTGAGCAATCAGCTTCAGCAGAATCGGGAAGCATCAGACAAAGCGAGCGCGACCGTTTCGCAACTTATAAATGAACAGCTTGAAAGAAGTCGGCAGGCTTCGGAGCGGGCGACACTGACCGTAAGCCAGCAAGTTCAGAGCTTTACTCAAAACATGACCCAAATCCAGGAGAACATGAAACAGATGCATGAGTCCGTAAAAAGCGTTTCTTCGTTTCAGGATATTTTTAAATCACCGAAACTTCGCGGCATTTGGGGCGAGGCATCGCTTGAAGCGGCCCTCAATCAATATTTTTCCAAAGACATGTACGGACTCCAGCATTATTTCAAATCCGGCGAAGCGGTTGATGCGGTTTTGAATCTTCCGAACGGACTTATTCTGCCGATTGACTCCAAATTCAACTGGGAAAATTTTGAAAAAATGGTCAATGCCGACAATGACATGCAGAAAGAAATTCACCGCAAATCATTTTTTTCCGATGTGAAAAAGAAAATAGATGAAATTGCGTCAAAATATCTCTTGCCGTCGGAGGGAACGACTGATGTGGCGCTGATGTATGTACCCGCCGAGACGGTTTATTACGAAGTCATTAACAACATAAAAGATATGGATATTCCAAGCTACGCTCGAAGCAAAAAAGTTTTCCTGGTTTCGCCCAATACTTTTGCTTTGTCGGTTTCGGCTATCCGTCATTGGTTCAAAGATGTTGAGTTTAATAAACAGACCAAAGAAGTGATGAAACGCCTTGAACGCATTTACACCGACAGCAATAAACTCGCCGAAGATTTTCAGCGTCTCGGCAAACACATTGAGAACACCAAATCCGCCTACGATTCTTCCGAAAAACGCCTCTCGCTCATGGCGGACAGGGTCAAGAATGTGGTGGAGATAGGAGAACGGGATAGCGTAGAAAAAATAGAAGCGCCAAAAATTTAAAATTGTTTCAATGAATCCCGAACGAAGTAGCTCTAACGGGTTAAGCGGGCGGGGTATAGAATAAATAACAAAGTATTTCTGCGCGCATAAGTTATGATAATAACTGTGCAACAGCTACTTCGTACGGGATGGGCGACGAGAAGATGCGGGAAATCCAAAAAGCGATTCAGGAAGGCGCGTCGGCCTATCTGAAAAGACAGAACAAAACGGTTCTGCTGGTGGGTGTTATCGCGGCTTTGATAATCTGGCGGGGACTCGGCGGAGTAACGGCGGTGGGATTTATTCTCGGAGCCGTGGCTTCCACTTTTGCCGGTTATATCGGCATGATGGTGGCGGTAAGGGCCAATGCCAGAGTGGCCGAAGAAGCAAAACATGGAGTGGCGCGAGCTTTCGGACTGGCGTTTAAGGGCGGAGCGGTGACGGGATTTTTTGTGGTTGGTTTGGCGTTGCTTTCATTGACTGGATTTTATTGGTGGTCGGGCGACGTTAAGGCATTAATCGGACTTGGCTTCGGCGCTTCGCTTATTTCCATATTTGCCAGGCTTGGCGGAGGAATATTTACCAAAGGCGCCGATGTCGGCGCTGATTTGGTCGGCAAGGTGGAAGCGGGGATTCCCGAAGACGACCCGCGAAATCCGGCGGTTATCGCCGATAATGTCGGTGATAACGTCGGCGATGATGCCGGCATGGCGGCCGATTTGTTTGAAACATACATTGTGTCGGCGTTGTCGGTGATGCTTTTGGGAAATTTCTTGTTTCCGGCCAATTCGGCGGTGGTTGTTTTTCCTCTGATGATAGGCGCTCTTGGAATATTTGCTTCCATTCTCGGCTCATTTTTTGTGCGGTTAACAAAAGGCATTATGGCGGCGTTATACAAAGGCCTTGCGGCAACCGCCGTTGTTCTTATCGGATTATTTTATTGGTTCACCAAAGACCTGCGGCTTGATAATATTTCCGGACAGAATCTTTTCAGTTCTCTCGTGGTCGGAGTCGTCATCACCGCACTGATGGTTTTAATCACAGAATATTATACTTCCAAAAGTTTCAAACCGGTTCAGTCAATCGCTAAATCTTCAACCACCGGCCACGGGACCAACATTATCACCGGCCTTGCCGTTTCAATGCAGTCAACCGCCTTGCCGGTCTTACTTATTGGCGCGGGTATTTTAACGGCTTATCTTTTTGCCGGACTGTACGGAATTGCTTTGGCGACGATGAGCATGCTTTCTCTTGCCGGAATTATCGTGGCGATTGACGCTTTCGGGCCGATTACCGACAACGCCGGCGGAATTGCCGAAATGGCCGGTTTGCCGGAATCGGTGAGAGGTGTCACCGACCCGCTGGATGCGGTGGGCAATACCACCAAGGCGGTAACCAAGGGCTATGCCATTGCTTCGGCCGGCTTGGCGGCCTTGGTTTTGTTCGCTTCTTATACCCAGGAACTTGCCGGTCTGGGCAAAAATATTATTTTTGAATTGTCGGATGTCAGAGTTTTGCTCGGCTTGCTTCTCGGAGGAATGATGCCGTATTTATTCGGTTCATTGGCGATGCAGGCGGTCGGCAAAGCCGCGGGAGCGGTAGTTGACGAAGTGAGGCGGCAGTTCAGGGAAATCCCGGGCATCATGGCTGGCACCGCCAAACCGGATTACGGCAAAACTGTTGATATAGTCACCAAAGCGGCAATCAAAGAAATGATAGTGCCGGCCCTGATTCCTATACTTTTTCCGATAGTTGTTGGTTTTGTTTTGGGAGCGGAAGCGTTGGGAGGATTGCTGGTTGGCGTGATAGTGACGGGATTATTTGTCGCCATCTCAATGACATCGGGCGGAGCGGCTTGGGACAACGCCAAGAAATACATTGAATCGGGTAATTACGGCGGCAAGGGTTCCGATGCCCACAAAGCGGCGGTGACGGGCGACACGGTGGGCGACCCGTACAAAGACACCGCCGGCCCGGCGATAAATCCGATGATAAAAGTGACAAATATTGCGGCTCTCTTAATAGCGAGGTTTCTCTAAGAGTCCCCAGTCCAAAGTCAAAAGTGTAAAGTATACAGGATTTTTACAGGCCTTGCCTGTGCAGTCTGTGCAGTTTCTTGTTAATGTATTAAAAAATTTCCCCGCCATAGCGGGGTTATCAACATTTAGGGCCGCGCTCTTTTCTTTAAAAATGTTAAAATTAACATTGTGAAAATGAGAAATTTTTTGGAAAGGGGGTGCGCGTATGTTTGAAATAGTGGGAGCATCCGATATTGTGAGAACTTCATTATTAACTCTCTGGACGGGAGTGGCCGGTTTTGTGCCTCTTTTGGTGGCAGCCGTTGTCGTCTTCTTGGTCGGCTGGCTGATTGCCATTTTGTTGGGCAAATTAGCTTACCATATCGTGAGAGTTCTTCATGTTGACGAGGCTTTGAGCAGAGTTGGATTCCGAAGAGCCTGGGAAAGAAGCGGTTTCAGACTGAACACCCCGATGCTGTTTTATGAACTGGTAAAATGGTTTTTCATAATCGTTTTCCTGATGGCGGCGACGAATATTCTCGGCTTGAGCCAGGTGACTGAATTTTTGTCCAGTGTCGTTTTTTACCTGCCTAACGTTATAATCGCGGCCGTGGTGCTTTTAATCGGCATTTTGGTCGCCAAATTCCTGGAGGGCGTGGTGAGAGCGTCGGTCAAAGCGGCCGGTTTGGTTTCCGGTAATTTTCTCGGAGCGGCGACTAAGTGGGTTGTCTTCGCATTTTCTTTGTTAGTCGCTTTATCCCAGCTGAAAGTTGCCGATGACATAATCAGAATTGTGATTATGGGCTTGGTTGCGGCTGGTTCTTTGGCTCTTGGTCTTGCTTTCGGCCTTGGCGGCTCAAAGCATGCCGATGACTTTTTAAGCCAATTAAAAAAGAGAATCTCCGGATAGTTTTTTGCTAGTAATCAAAAACCGCTCCTTACGGGGCGGTTTTTGATTTGGGATTAAAAAATTTCCGACAATCTTTCACCGGCGGATTTGAAGAGGGATTTGAGGGCCTCGTCTTCTTTTTTGCCGAATTTTGAGAGAACAAAGTCCATGACAAATTTGTCGCGGAATTTGTCGGATTGCCGGCGGGCTTTTTTCAGCGCCGGAGATGAAATGCCGAATCTGATTCTGTGGAATTTTTTGGTTTTCAGGGATTTGATTACCGATTCCACGCCCTTGTGTCCGCCGGAATTTTTATCAAATGATAATTTAAAATTGCCAAAATCGATATCCAAATCGTCTTGAGCTAAAATGAAATTTTCCGCCTTGGCTTTAGAGAAGTTTTTCAGCTTAGCGGCAACTTCGCCGGTCTTGTTCACATAGGACAGGGGTTTAACCAAAATAACGCTGACCTTGTCTATTTTCCCTTTGGCAATCAAAGCGTTCAGTTTTTTATTCATCTCAAACTCATCAAAGTCTTTTTTCCCTGCCCCGAGCTTAGTCGAGGGGTTGGCAAGATAATCAATAAACGAAAATCCGATATTGTGGCGGGTGTTTTGATACTCCTCATCCGGATTTCCCAATCCGATTATTAATTTGATCATATTGTTAGTATAGTTTTTTAATTAAAAATTTTCAATAAGCAAGGCCAGTTATTTTCTATTACCCTACTTTATTTACCCCTACACTGGACATGGGGGTAGTAATACTGGTAAGGTGGGCGAATGATACAAAGAAAACATGAATTTGTGGAGGGTGAGTTTTACCATTTATATAACAGAGGAAATAGTAAGCAAAAAATTTTTCTTGACATTCAAGATAAAGATAGATTTTCAAAATTATTATATCTTCACAATTCTTTAAAGAATATAAATTTTCGCGATGATATTGTTGAACGGGGGATAGATGCTTGGGATTTTGATAGAGGCGAACCAATTGTTTCTATCGGGGCTTGGGTCCTCATGTCTAATCATTTTCATATTTATATTACAATTCCACCTGCCCCTATGTCCAGTGTAGGGGAGAATAGTGTGGGAAATATAAAAGAAAATGCAGTAAGTCTTTTTATGAGAAAAGTACTTACATCATATGTAAAATATTTTAATAAGAAATACGAACATGCTGGGAATCTGTTTGAATCTAATTTTAAAAGT
>Ga0075891_122_pt2 | contig 8101 bp, 7 predicted proteins | sample RifGroA1_FD_68314 | JGI IMG/M metagenome (GOLD analysis project Ga0075891, IMG submission 68314) | Parcubacteria bacterium GW2011_GWA1_47_9
GTTTTCGTTTCGCTATGCGGTTTTGGTGTGTCGCCCCCCATGGGTTACCGTGTCCGATCCCGATTTCCGTCAGAATGCGCGGATTTTTCTCTTCGTCGCGTCCGACTACCGCGATGACCCCGAGTTTGGCTCTCGGGCGTATCGTTATGCCCGTAGCTTCTGTGTTGTTGTGGTTAAGCTCAACGATACATTGGGCGTGCTGTCGCACCCGGCCGACATCACGAGTTTCTTTCCAAACGTGCTGGTACATTTCGACTCCTTTCGGTGTCGTTCTTTCCGTCTTTAAATATAAGGCGTGGGGATACTTTTAGCAACAGACTATGGCGTGGTGAGTGAAGCGAGTTTACGTTATTAGCACTCTTGACATTAGAGTGCTAAGCATTTATACTGGAAAATATGCTCGATGACCGCGAACAGAGCGTGCTTGAATTGCTGGTCCGTGAATATATTAAGACGGCGGAGCCGATTTCTTCGGAAAAAATTGCCCGCCGGGTGCGCAACGTGAGTTCCGCAACCATAAGAAATATATTTAGTAATCTTACTGAAGAAGATTATATCGAACAGCCGCACGTTTCTGGGGGGCGGATACCGCGTCCGCGGGCGTACCGGTTTCTTGTGGATCGAATCACGGGGCAAGAGGAAACTTCAACACCTCTGCAGAAACTTACGCATCCCGAAAGAAGTCGGACAGTACAAGAAGAAATTGCGCGCCGTTTTCGTGTAGTTTCTTGTTTTGGAGAGTTAATGCCGTTTGGTTTTCGCGAAATGTTTGAAGAACCGGAATTCGCTGGACAGGATCTCGTAAAGGAATTTGGAAGATTTCTTGACGGGTTTGAAGAGTTTCGTGATGATTATGCCAGAAGCATTGCACCAGATTCATTTCGTGTATTAATTGGCGAGGAAAATACTATTCAACCCGCAAGGCACATCAGTATTATTTTTGGGAAGGGCGAGGAATATGGATTTTTCTTTATTGCGGGACCTATGCGTATGCATTACGAAGAGATTATTCCTATTGTGAAAATATGGCAAAAGACAGTGAACAGGATGATATAAATATTGTTGAGGAAGACGATGGTGTTTCAAGCCGTATTGATAAGCTAAAAAAAGAGCTCGAAATTTGCGGGAAGGAGAAAGAAGAATATCTGAAGGGATGGCAAAGGGCGAAGGCGGACTTTATCAACGCAGAGCGGGAGGCGAACGGTCGAAGTGCAACGAAAGTCTATTTTGCTGAATCAGATCTGCTTAAAGAATTTCTTTCTCTCGCCGACAGTTTCGAGACGGCGCTCAAAAGAGAAGATGCGCCAGGTCAATGGCTTGCTGGTATGAAGAACATGTATGAATTACTGCTTCAAGCGTTCGCGTTGTATAAGGTTACGAAAATTAGTACTCGGGGCGAGAAGTTTGATCCACGGTACCATGAAGCGGTTGCAACAATTGAGGCAGATGATGAAGAAAAAGATGATTCCATAATAGAAGAGATACAAACGGGATATGTGCGAGATAACGAAATATTGCGCCCCGCAAAAGTAAAAGTCGCAAAATTTAAAAATAGAGGACAAAATTAAAAAAATATCAATTTTATGAGCAAAATCCTTGGCATAGATTTAGGAACAACAAATTCAGCGATGGCTGTTATTGAAGGGGGCTCCCCAAAAATTATAGAAAACAAAGAGGGAAATCGTACGACTCCCTCAATGGCAGCTATCTCGAAAAGCAACGAGCGGCTTGTTGGATTGCTTGCGAAACGGCAAGCCATTACTAATCCAAAGGGAACTATATTTTCTGCGAAGCGCCTTATTGGAAGGAAATTTAATGACGCAGAAGTACAGCGAGATAAGGCGCTTCTGCCGTTTAGTATTCGAGAATCTGCAAATGGTGGGGTAGAAATTGAGATGGGTGCCGGACAAGAAAGTAAATGGTATCGTCCGGAAGAGATTTCGGCAATGGTACTCCAAAAACTCAAAGCGGATGCGGAAGAACGAGTTGGGGGTAAAATTACCGACGTTATTGTAACGGTTCCTGCGTATTTTGACGACTCGCAACGCAAAGCAACAAAAGATGCTGGTGAGATCGCGGGATTTAATGTGCGGCGCATCCTGAACGAACCGACCGCCGCCGCCCTTGCGTATGGTTTTGATAAAAAGAAAGATGAAAAAGTTGTCGTGTATGACTTTGGCGGTGGAACGTTTGATGTTTCTGTTTTGGAGATAGCGCCTGAAACTATTGAAGTTAAAGCCACCGGCGGCGATACGCATCTCGGAGGCGATGATTTTGACCAAAAAATTATCGGGTGGATTGTTGCCGAATACAAAAAGCACTCGGGCATTGATATCTCGAAAGACACTCTTGCACTCCAGCGCTTGAAAGAAGCCGCCGAGAAAGCTAAACACGAACTCTCAAGTACCGTTGAACACGAGATCAACATTCCATTTATCACCTCGGATGCGTCAGGCCCCCAGCATCTTTTACTAAAGCTTTCACGGGCAAAACTTGAGGAGCTTGTTCATTCCTATATCGAAAAATCGATTGAAATAACCCGGCGCGTTGTTACGGAAGCGGGGTTTGGGCTTTCTGATATCAACGAGGTTATTTTGGTGGGCGGTCAAACAAGAATGCCCGCGATTGTCGAAGCGGTAAAAAAACTTTTTAACAAAGAGCCCAATAAAACCATCAATCCTGACGAGGTAGTAGCGCTTGGCGCCGCGGTGCAAGCTGGAATTTTGCAGGGAGACGTAAAAGACGTGCTCCTTCTTGATGTGATACCGCTTTCGTTGGGACTGGAAACATTTGGCGGCGTTTTTACGCGGTTGATAGAGAAAAATACCACGATCCCGACGGCAAAGACCCAAATATTTTCAACTGCTGCTGATCAGCAAACGTCAGTTGAAATTCATATCCTGCAGGGGGAGCGCGAAATGGCGCCAGACAACAAGACGCTCGGCCGTTTTATTCTTGACGGCATTCCGCCCGCCCATCGCGGCATTCCGCAGATTGAGGTGATGTTTGATATTGATGCGAACGGCATTCTGTCGGTAAAGGCAAAAGACAAGGGGACGGGCAAAGAACAGTTTGTTCGCATTGAAGCGTCTTCGGGACTTTCAAAAGAAGATATTGAGCGCATGAAACGTGACGCCGAAGCGCACGCTGAGGAAGACAAAAGGAAGCGGGAACTTGCAGAGGTAAAAAATATCGCGGACACGATGATTTATACTACCGATAAAGCATTGCGTGAGGCGGGTGAAAAGGTACCACAGGGTATTCGTGATGATATAAACAAGAAAAAAACAGATCTTGAAGATGCGCTCAAAAAAGATGATGTCTCTGGAATCCGCAATGCGTCCCAGATATATTCGGAAGCCGCCCAGAAAATCGGTGAGTACCTTTATAAACAAGGTACCGAGGGTTCTTCTGGAACGCAGGGACCGCGGGATGTTGAGCATGAGGATATAAAGGATGATAATAAGGATGATGGGACAAAGAGCTAAGCAGTTTATAATTCTTTTTCTTCTCGTTTTCTTTTCTTTCATCTTCTGGCTTTCCCTGGCGACACTCCTCCCAAACTTGTCGTGGGATTTAACCCCCCAGCTTATAAGCGTATTTGTTTCGGCTTTCGTATTCACGGTTCTCTGGGCAGTTGTTCTTGCGCTTTTTGAACGCCTCTCGAGTGTTGTAGGCGCTTGGGCGGTTGTTTCGTATGGCGGAGTCGCGTGGTTTCAGAGCCATGTTTTTATAATTGCCGCTTCACTTTTGTTCTTTTTCGGCATCATTGGATTCTTGCGTGCTCGCTCGGAAATGAGAAATACGCTTCACGGTGGCCTTTGGCGGCCGTTGAGAAAAGGCGTGCCGATCGTGATTACTTTTTTTATTGTGGTTGTTGCTTCCGCTGCGTATCTTAAGGCGCCGTCTTCAACGCTCACTCTCGAAGAAATTATTCCTAAAAAATTTTTTGAAACCGCTCTTTTTTACACCGAGCCCGTTATACAATCGGTGGATCCTGATTTTGCGCATGATAAAACGCTAGAAGAATATTTGAAGAATAAGATTCTTAGAAAAGCGCCAAACGCAAGCGAGGTTGAAATTGGTCTTCTTGTTCGGGAGACGATACGGGAGCGGCAAGAAGTATTTGGTTCTAGTCTTTTTGTTTCGTTACGAGTGCTCGCATTTCCATTTTGCTGGCTTAGTATACTCATTGCTATTGCTGTTTTGAAAATATTTCGCCGCTTTGGTATAGTAGGTTTGCGAGAGATCCCGGCAAATGTCGTGCTCTATACGTTTACAAATAAAATATGAAAGATTATTACGAAGTTTTAGGCATTGACCGCAATGCTTCAAAAGACGAAATCAAAAGAGCATATCATCGTCTTGCGCACAAGTTCCATCCCGACAAAAAGGGGGGCGACGAACAAAAATTTAAAGAAGTCAACGAAGCGTACCAAGTCTTATCAAACGAGCAAAAGCGCAAACAATACGATCAGTTTGGTAATGTGAGTGGTACTGGTCAAGGTCCCGGCACTGCCGGGTGGGATTTCAGTGGTTTTCGTGGATTTGACGACGTCGAGGTTGGTGATATCTTTGAAACGTTTTTTGGGCAAGGCGGGTTTAGGTCTGGAGGGGGCAGGCGCCGCGGGCGGGATATTTCTATTGATATTGATGTGCCGTTCCAAGAAGCGGTTTTTGGAACGGAGCGGCGCGTGCTTATTCGCAAGCATGCGGTATGCGATGAGTGTGGCGGGACAGGCGCCGAGAAAGGGACTTCCGAGATATCGTGTACCGCGTGCCACGGCGCGGGAACTGTTCGGGATACCAAACGCTCGTTCTTCGGAACATTTACGCAAATTGTCGAGTGCGCGCGATGCCACGGAAGGGGGAAAGTGCCCGAAAGAAAATGTTCTATGTGCAAAGGAGAGAGGGTTTTCCCAAAAAGCGAGGAAATCCATATTGTTGTTCCGGCGGGAATTGAGAATGGGGAAGTTGTCCGCATCGCGGAGAAAGGCGAGGCGGCGCGCGATGCGGATCCCGGGGATCTTTATGTAAAAATTCGCGTTCTGCCGCACCCGCGTTTTCGCCGTTCAAAAAACGATCTTCTTATGCGCCTTGAAATTCCTCTTTCGGAGGCGCTCTTGGGGAATTCGCGTAAAAATTCCGCAGGGCGTTCATGACGGTGAAGTTCTGAAAGTCCATGCTAAGGGCGTGCCTCGCGATGACGGGTCGCGCGGCGATCTTTTGATTGAAGTAAAAATAAAAATGCCGAAAAAAATTTCCTCCACGCTTAAGGCGCTGATCGAGGAACTCAAAAAAGAGGGACTCTAAGAGACTTCGCTCCCGTCTTTTTATTTTGTTTGTCTGGGGTCATGTTTTTGAAACCACGATTTTATTTTATCCCAAAATACTATTCGAATTCCAATAAATTCTAAACCAATGAAAATCAACCAAGAGCCCGGGGTAAAAGGTGTAATCAGGGCCAGTAGACCAATAACGATTAAGAGAACGCCGATTGTGTTTTTAACCATAGATTTACATTATAGATTTTTCTCTCCTTATCAAAGAAAAGTAAATATCCAAAAGGACAAAAAACAGGCTTATGCTGAGCGGTCCTAGTAAAAGACCGATGGGTCCGAAAAATCCAATACCACCAAGAACCGATAGGAGAACGATTAAGGGATGTAGTTGCATGCCGCGGCCAACAAGTTTGGGGCCCAAAAAATTATCAACAAGGCCTACTGCCACCACTCCCCACACAGTAAGACCAACCCCAGAAAACACATCGCCCTTGAGAAAGAGAAATAAAATAGCCGGGGTGAGTACGAGTGCGGTGCCAATACCGGGAATAAGCGCGGCAACAACCGCAACGCTCCCCCAAAGGACAGCGTTAGGGACTCCAAAAATAGTAAACCCGACCGAGGTAAACGCTCCCTGCACAAGCGCGATTAAAAGATTCCCCTTCATAACAGCGTTAATCGTCATCCCAAGTTTTTGAGAAATTGCTTCGTTATCAGCGTCCGCAAGGGGGCTTAAGGCGACAATAGCCGTTTTGAATTTCTGCCCATCTTTTAACAGATAATAAAGAACGACAAGGAATACAAAGGAGCTGACTGCCATTTTTATAAAGCTCCCGAATATAGAGCCGAGATGCTGGAGCAGCCAGCTTAACCCCTGCTTAAAATATTGATCAATGATCGAGGAAGAATCTTGTGTATTGAAGATATTAAGAACGGCATTTTTCCCGCCGTTCTCCACAAGGGAAAAGTAGAGTCGTTGAGCTTCTTGAAAGATTTGTACTCCTAAAAATATAAGCGGGGTAAAAATAAAAGCAATAACAATGAGAATGGTGGCGAGCGCCGAGAGGCCTTGCCGTCCGTAAGTCATTGCCACTATTTTTTGATAGATGGGTTGTAATATGACCGCGAAAACCATTGCAAGGGCGAGCGCGTAGAGAAAAGGACGGAAGATGAAAAAAGCCAAGACAAAAGTTCCCGCAAGGATGACGAGCAAAAAATATAATTGTGGTTTTCGATCGTTCATAATACTGGTATTAACGCTTTCTTCCGGTAAAAGAATTTGCGTATCTCCTCGACAAGAACGATAGAAGCGGCAATCGGAATAATAACAAACCATTCCGAGGGCTCAAGCGGCGAGGTGCGCAAGAACTTCTGCATAAGCGGATTATAAATTACTAAAAGTTGCAATGAGATAACAATAAGTGTTGCCCCAACCAAGAATTTATTAGCGAGTGGATTCATCTGAAAAATAGATTTTGATTCATGCCGGCAGTTCCAGGCGTTGAACCATTGAAATACCGCGAGTGTGGTGAGCGAAATTGTCCATGCTTTGGCAAGATCATTCTCAAAATACCCTTTGAAAAGAAACAGTGTTCCAATCATCATGGGGATAGCCATGATAAACATTCTCTGCGTCATGAGTTTGTCGATAAGATATTTTTTAGGCCGCTCAAAGTTGCCGCGCAACAATTCTTCTTCTTTTGGTTCCATGGCGAGTGCCACATCAAGGAAACCATCGGTGACAAAGTTGAGCCAAATAATTTGCGCCGGCAAAAGAGGGAGAGGATAGCCCAAAAGAAGCGCGCCGGTGATAGTCATGGATTCTCCCCAACTTGTAGAAAAGAGATAGAGAATAACTTTTTTGATTGTCTTATAAATACTCCTTCCTTCTTCCACGGCCGATACGATGCTCCCAAAATTATCATCCAAAAGCACAATATCTGAGGCCTCTTTTGCAACCTCGGTGCCAATCTTTCCCATTGCCACGCCAAGGTCAGCGGCGACAAGCGAGGGGGCGTCATTTACGCCGTCTCCGGTCATGGCTACTATTTCCCCGCGCGCCTTATATGCCTTTATAATTCTTAATTTATGTTCAGGCGTCACTCGCGCAAATACCGAGGTTTTTACGAATTTTTCAGAAAGCTCGGCATCGGAGAAAGCATCAATATCTTGCCCCGTAAGAATGGTATCACCAGCTCGATAAATGCCGGCTTCTTTGGCGATTGCTTGCGCCGTGACTTTATGATCCCCAGTGATCATTACTACTCGGATACCGGCAGAAATTGCTTTTTGCATCGCATCTCTCACCTCTGGCCGAAGCGCGTCTTTCATGCCGAAAAATCCCACAAAGGTAAGCGATTTAATTTCTTCTGGCGCGAGCATTTCGAGCGCATCGCGACTTTCCCGCCGTAAGCGAGGCTCGCCAAAGGCGGCCGCCAACGCGACAACTCTCAATCCCTCTCGTGACATTGAGAGAAAAATGGATTCCAATTTTTGTTTCTCTTCTTTTGATAAATGATAACTTTTACCGCCGCGCCATACCTTTTGCGAAAGACCGAGAATTACCTCCGGCGCGCCCACGACGGCTAAAAACTTTTGACCGTCGAGTTGGTGAATCGTCGCGTGATACTTAAGTTTATAATCAAACGGAATTTCGCCAACAAGCGGCGACTCCCGCTCTAGGTCATCTTTATGAAAACCGAGTTTACTGGAAAAGACCAGCATTGCCGCTTCAGTCGGATCGCCGGCAACGCGCCAAATCTTTTCTTCTTCTGAAAATAACACGCGGGCGTTGGTGCAAAAAGCCGCGATCCTTCCCG
>Ga0075891_130_pt1 | contig 7332 bp, 7 predicted proteins | sample RifGroA1_FD_68314 | JGI IMG/M metagenome (GOLD analysis project Ga0075891, IMG submission 68314) | Parcubacteria bacterium GW2011_GWA1_47_9
ACGACGAAGCCCCGGACAGCTTACACAGCTTGTTCGGGGCGTTTTCTTTATAGAACGAGAAAATTGACGTTTTCCATTGTTCTGATTTTTGATGCTTCTTTATGTTTTCTTATCTGCCCGGCAAGTTTTTTGGAAAACCTCCTCTGGTTAGACAGAAAGAGCAGGATAAATCTCTCTGCCTCTCTTTCTTCACCGAACAGAATAAGAAACTTATCAAGAAACTTCTTCTCGCCCGCCGTCAGGTCTTCTCTTCGAAGTTCCGGCAGAACAAGACCAAGAAAAACGGAAGACGGATTGAGACCGCCGGCCAGTTTCTTGGCCAACTCGACGTCAATGTCGTCAAGCGGAAGTTTGGCGGTGGTAAAAGAAAAGAAAAACAATTCGTCCGACACGGCGCCGGCATCGGCATCATCATAGAATACGAACGCCAATCTTTCTTTCCCCCATTGAAGAAGCGGTTTCAGAAACAGCCTTTCGTATCGGCCGAGAAACCCTTCGGCCGGAATATCCCGGACGAATTCCGTTTGGCCGAGAGGCAGAATAAGTACTTTCCGGAAATTTTGGCTTACGGAAATCCGCCATTGTTTGAAACATTGGCTGGCCGTTCCGTTTTTCTTTTCTTCCCTGATTTTTTCCGTCAGGGTGCGGATTGACGATTCTTGGAACCCAATTTGCTCCTTTGAATTGCGAATCCCGCCGGCCGAGGCCTTTACCTCTCCCATTCCGACAATTTCCGCTCTCCTGCCCCGACATTCTATCCACAACAAATCCGGATTGCAAAGACGTCCCAGATTGAGAAGCGAACGGTCGCCCGTCCTCAATGCATAGAGAAACAGCCTCTCCAGGTTGGCCGCCGTTTGTGAATTTGGGGCAAGACCGACCGACAATGAACACCTGGCAAATTCTTCAACCAGATATCCAAAACCGGTGTCGTCACCGGTGACGCCGGAAAAACCGTATTGGCTTTTCAAACCAACGGAACATTCCCGCCAGACAGCGGTAAAAATCTCTCTCTTTGTTTTTTCCGCCACCGGACAGGAATAGTTGTAAGCGCTTGACCTTCGCAGGGATTCAAAAACCTCTTCCGCATTTTGGGGCATTTACCTCCTCCTTTCTGCCACTTTTCCTCGTTTGTTTGTTTATTTTGACAAAGAACCTCGTTTATATTATAATACCATCAAGGTTTTATGTCAACCACTTATTCAAAAATCATACTCCCGACCAGGCCCCAGCCGGATACGGTTGTCGCCATTTTCATACTGAAAAAATTCGGCCGGGAACAATTTCCGGGCATTGAAAAAGCCGTCGTAGATTTCTGGCAGATTCTGCCGGAGGGAGAGAGCGAAGAAACTTTGGACGCAAAGGGGGTTGTTTTAATAGACCTCGGCGGCGGCCGGTTTGACCACCATGCCGCCCGCGTCAAAACGACTGCCTCTGATTTGATTGCCGGCCATCTTGGCGTTGTCGATAAGGCGTCTCTCGCCAAGCTTTTGGAATACGCCCGCCGCGACGATTTTTTCGGCAAAGGCACCGTTTCCGAAGACCCCATCGACCGGGCCTTCGGTTTGTCCGCTTTGATAGCGGTTTTGAACAAAAGCCTGGTAAAAAATCCCGCTAAATTGATTGACTACGTACTCCCCCTTCTCATCGCCCATCACAACGAAGAAATCCGCCGGACCGAACAGCTCCCGCTGGAATTTGAAGAAAAAATTAAAAACGGGGAAGTTGAAACTTTTGAAGTAAGGCAGCGCGACAAAAAATTGCGGGCGGTTATTCTTACCTCCGATAACGGAAGTTTTGCGGGATATTTACGCTCCCAGAACGGCGGCAGATTCGACGTGGTCGCCCAGTGGCTGCCTTCAGGACACTTGAATATCTTAACCAGGCCGACCAAAAGGGTAGACCTGCGCTCTCTTTCGGCGTTGATGCGGGTTGAGGAGGCTGCCCAAGCCGGTTACAGCATCGAAATGGGAGTGCGCGATTTGGCTAAATTCGGCAGATTGAAGGAAATTCCGGAATGGTATTACGACCCGGCGACAAATTCCCTGCAGAACGGCGGCTTAAACCCCAAAGAAGTTTCCCCCACCAAAATCCAAAAGAACGGCTTAAAAAAAATAATTGAACTCGGCCTTTCTGAAAAAGCTTGGGACCCCCGAATTTAAACGGAAATAATTGCTTAAAACTCCGACTTCATTTATCCTTATATAAATTAGGCATGAAACGTTTTATCCGCAATATTGTCATAGTTTTTTTCATTCTGCTCGGCGCGGCCGGGCTGGTTGCCGTTTTTCAGTTGCCGGACGATAAGCCAAGCGAAGCGGCTCTTTCGGAGGTGGTCGGTAAAATCAATCGCGGGGAAATTAAAGAAATATCGGTTAACGGAGACAACCTGGCCATAACTCTCACCGATAACAAAAAACTTTTCGCCAAAAAAGAACCGGGAGTTTCGGCGTTTGAAACGTTGGTCAACCTCGGAGCCGAAAAAGACAAGCTCTCCGCGGCTAACATCCGCATCAAAGAGGACTCGGGAGCGATGGCGATTTTATCGACCGTTCTGCCGGTCGTTTTGCCGTTTCTTCTGATAATTCTGATTTTCTGGTTTATGTTCAGCCAAGCCCAAAAGGGTTCCATGCAGGCGATGAGTTTCGGCAGAACAAAAGCCAGACTCGCCAACCAATCCGAAGGAAAAAAGAACCTGACTTTTAAAGATGTGGCCGGCTTGACGGAAGCGAAGGAGGAGGTTTCCGAAGTGGTGGAATTTCTCAAAGAACCGAAAAAATTCCAAAAACTCGGGGCTCGTATCCCCCGCGGTATTTTGCTGGTCGGCTCGCCCGGCACGGGCAAGACCCTCCTTGCCAAAGCCGTGGCGAACGAGGCAAGTGTCCCTTTTTATTTCGTTTCCGGCTCGGAATTCGTGGAAATGTTCGTCGGCGTCGGCGCCAATCGGGTGCGGGACACATTTGAACTCGCCAAGAAAACATCCCCCTCAATAATTTTCATTGATGAAATAGACGCCGTCGGCCGCCATCGCGGAGCCGGACTTGGGGGCGGACATGATGAGCGGGAACAGACCCTTAACCAGATTTTGGTTGAAATGGACGGATTTGACACCGATGACGCCGTCATCGTAATAGCCGCCACCAACCGACCCGATATCCTTGACCCGGCTCTTTTAAGGCCTGGCCGTTTTGACCGAAGAGTCGTTTTGGACGAACCGTCAATGAATGACCGCGAAGCGATTTTGCAAATCCACGCCCAAACCAAGCCCTTAGCGAAAGGCGTGAACTTAAAACTTGTCGCGGAAAGAACTCCGGGATTTTCCGGAGCCGATTTGGCCAACCTGCTCAATGAAGCCGCCATCCTGGCCGCCAGAAGCAACCAGAAAGAAATTACCCAAGAAAATATTTTTCAGGCCATAGAGAAAGTAATCTTGGGTCCGGAAAGACGCAGCCATATCTTTTCCAAAAAAGAAAAAGAGATAACGGCCTATCACGAAGCCGGACACGCTCTTGTGGCCATTTCGCTCCCCCACACCGACCCGGTGCACAAGGTCTCCATCGTTTCGCGCGGACGAGCCGGAGGATACACTCTCAAACTGCCCACAGAAGACAAGCACTTGCGGTCAAAACCGGAATTTGAATCGGAGCTTGCGGTTTTATTCGGCGGTTATGTGTCGGAAAAAACTATCTTCAAAAATGTCACAACGGGCGCGTCAAACGACTTGAGGGTGGCCTCTGATTTGGCCCGCAAAATGGTAACGCAATACGGAATGTCCGACACTTTGGGTCCCATCACTTTCGGAGAAAAAGACGAGCTGATTTTCCTCGGTAAAGAAATTTCCTCAACCAAAAACTATTCCGAGACAATAGCGTTTCAAATAGACCAAGAAGTTAAAAAACTTGTTTCCGGAGCTTTAGCATCGGCCAAAAAAGTTTTGGAAGCCAAAATGGATATCCTCCATAAAATAGCCCAAGAACTTATCGCAAAAGAGACGCTTGAACAGAAAGAATTTTACGCGCTGATAGGATAAATAATCATGCGGCCGTAGCTCAATGGTGGAGCAAGGTCCTTATAAGACCGAGGTTGATGGTTCGAATCCATCCGGCCGCACCATGCGCGCTTAGCTCAGTGGCAGAGCATCTCCTTTACACGGAGAGGGCCGTGGGTTCGAATCCTACAGCGCGCACACCCTAAAAGGAGCTTTGCAATTTTCATTTGACCCTTCTCGACTAAACACCAATTTCAAATCAAAGATAGGTAGCGGAGGTTGTGCCCTATTTGTTGAACCAGCAGGTTGCAAAAATAGGGCACAACGGAGCATTCGGGAAGTTGTGATGTGCTTTGGAGTGTAGAAAAATAAAAAAAAACCGTTACGTAAGGGTTGCCAAAATTAATGGCTTGTGGTAGCATTAAGCCATAATGATGGAGAAACAGAAACTACAACAAGTTAATGATTCTCTAAAGAAAAAATTTTTAAATAAGAAGCTGGTCTTCGGAAGGGGTTTTGCTGAGGCAAAAATCGTATTTGTTTGTGAAGCTCCCGGTCCGGAAGAAGAAAAAGAAGGCAAGCCCATTTCCGGACATTCCGAAAAAATTCTCAATCAGCTTCTCCGGGCAACCGGCATAGACAAAAACAAGGTCTATGTCACCAATGTCCTCAAATATTACCCCAAAGACAAAATACCGACTTCAAAAGAGATAAAGTCTTATGTTCCGTTCCTAAAAGAAGAAATCAAAGCGATTGAACCGCGAGTGGTCGTTACTCTCGGCAATATGGCTCTGACCGGTATCGGTCTGCGCCAACCGCTTGACAATATTCATGGCCGCTCATTTAATTTCGGTTCTTACGACCTCCTGCCGACCTTTCATCCCAAAACAACCATAGATAATGAGCAGACCAAAACTCTTATCCAAAACGACTTCATAAAGTTAAAAGAGCTCATCAAGAAACCCTTAGAACTGGAATCCGAAAAAGAAACGATGGCCTAAAATAAAAATCCCCCGCCGAAACGGCGGATTTTTATTTTTTCCTTGCAATAACCTTTTTCACCGCCTCTTTGACGTGTGCAACCCCCATTCCGAACGCTTCAATTAATTCATCGGGGTTCCCCGATTCGCCAAATCGGTTTTGAACTCCGACATATTCCTGCGGAACCGGAAAATTTCTTGAAAGCGCTTCGGCAATTGCCGAACCCAGTCCGCCGTTTATCTGATGCTCCTCCACACTCACTACCGCGCCCGTTTTTTGAGCCGCATCAATAATCGTTTTTTCATCAAGCGGTTTGACGGTGTGAGAGTTTACAACCATGCATTCAATTCCCTCTTTAGATAATTCCTCGGCGGCAGCCAAGGCGTTATACAAAAGCATCCCGCAGCCGATTATCGCGCAATCTGCCACTTGCCCTGCGTGTATCGAAGGGTCTCTAAATATTTCCGCCCTTCCAATTTCAAACGGCGTATCTTGCGTCGTAAAAACCGGCGATTTCTCTCTGCCAAATCTTATATACGTCGGCTTGCCGTTAAACGCCGCCGCCACAGTTGCCTTTCTCGCTTCAATCACATCGCATGGTACCAAAACCACCATGTTCGGCTGAACCCTCATCAGAGCAACGTCCTCCAGCGCCTGATGAGTCGCCCCGTCAGGACCGACAGAAATGCCGGCATGAGCGCCGCCGATTTTTACTGGAACATTGTTTAAAGAAATCGTGGTTCTTATCTGCTCGTTGTTCCTGCCCGGGCTGAAAACGGCGTATGAAGAAATAAACGGTATCTTGCCGTAATTTGCCATGCCTGATGCCACCGTTGCCATATTCTGCTCGGCCACGCCAACCTGCACAAACCTTTCCGGGAATTTTTCGGCAAACCAAAGAGAGCGGGTTGATTCGGTAAGGTCGGCTGACAACACAACCACTCTTTGGTCTTTCTCCCCCGCCTCAAGCAGACCCTTGCCGTATCCATCGCGAGTCGCCGCCATTTCCAGCTTCGATTTGTCCGGCAGATTATCTACTAATTTTGCGTTTGGATTTATCATTTAATTTAGCTTGTCTTTTGTCTCTTGTCTTCTGACCCCAATTATTGATGCTCGCTTGCAATTTTCCCGCCTAATGTTCTTAATTCGTCTAAAAACTTCTTCGCCTCTTCCGGTTTGGGCGGCACGCCATGCCACTTGTAATCAAACTCCATCTCTTTGATTCCTTTGCCCGGAATGGTGTGGGCGATAATCAGAGTCGGTTTCTCATAAATCGCTTTCGCTTCTTCAACCGCGTCAATTATCGCTTCAAAATTATGGCCGTCAATTTCAATGACATGCCAGTTAAAGGCCTCGTATTTCGCCCTTAACGGTTCAAGGGGCATAATGTTTTCAACCATCCCGTCTATCTGGATATTGTTCCGGTCAATTATTCCGGTCAGATTGTTTAATTTATATTTCCCCGCGAACATCGCCGATTCCCATATATTTCCGGTCTCCTGTTCACCATCCGACATGGCGCAATAAACCCGAAATTTCTTGCCGTCCATCCTGGCGGCATAAGCGTAGCCGGCGGCCTGACCGAGACCTGAACCCAAAGGGCCGGAAGTAGTTTCAACGCCGGGCAATCTTTCCCTCTCGGGATGCCCCTGGAGACGGGAACCGAACTTGCGCAAAGTTTGCAATTCTTCAAGAGGAAAATATCCGGACATCGCCATTACCGCATATCGAATCGGACAGATGTGGCCGTTGGAAAGAAACAATCTATCGCGTTCTTCCCAATCGGGATTTTTCGGGTCGTGATTTAAAATATGAAAATATAACGCCGTAAAAATATCGGCCATGCCCTCGGTCAATTCGCCGATTAAAAGTTCTCTGGCTTGGTTGGCCAACTCCTCTAACTTTTTAATTTTGTCGTCATGGATGTATTGAGACACTTTTCCTATGATAATTTTTATTAGCGCAAAAGTTCCGCCACCGCTAAAATGTGTCTTAGGAGCATCGCCCCATACCCCCACTCATTGTCATACCAAGCCAAAATTTTCACCAAGTCGCCGTCCACCACTTTGGTCATTGTCAAGTCTACGATTGAACCGTGAGAATTGCGCAAAATGTCGCTTGAAACCAGGGGTTCTTCGGAAACAGCCAAAATTCCCCGCCAGTGTTCTTCGCCGGCCGCTTTTTTGAATATGTCGTTTATTTCATCAGCCGAAGTCGAACGAGCGGAAATAAAAGTAAAATCAGCGATAGAACCGGCAATTACCGGGACCCTCAAAGATATGCCGTCAAATTTGCCGGCCAGAGCCGGAACCGCTTTGGCGGCGGCTAAAGCCGCGCCGGTCGTGGAGGGAACGATATTGTCC
>Ga0075891_135_pt1 | contig 6892 bp, 8 predicted proteins | sample RifGroA1_FD_68314 | JGI IMG/M metagenome (GOLD analysis project Ga0075891, IMG submission 68314) | Parcubacteria bacterium GW2011_GWA1_47_9
TCATGCGAGTATTCCAGGCGTCTTTCCAGTTGGCCAATGACCAGTTCGGATTTGAGATTTCGGCCGGCAAGCCGATAGGCCGTAATCAAATCCCTCATCCGTACCGATGCGTCATCAACGGCTTCTACCAGACGTTCCGTTATTGAATGGTCAATGGCAATCCCCGCTTCCGCCACCCGCCGGTAGCCCTCAACGGCCGCGCGGTAACAATCGCTTTCTTGGGGAAACTTGCGCAGGTAGCCGCGCAGGGCCGAGTAGGCGTACTTTTCCCAAAGTTCGGGCTTGGCATCCTCGCCCGCTTCTCGGACAAGATATAAAACATCTTCTAGGTCGCCGCCGCGCGCCAGAAGTCTATCGCGATAAACACGCGCGTGCTCCTTAGGAAAGCCTATCCCGAAAGAGCGGCATTCAGAAACGATTTCACTAGCCGGATAGTCCAGACTTTCTATAAAATCTTTCATTGCCGACGCAAGCACCTCTTTGTCAGGAATCGGAAGCCGCAGGTCGGCGTAAGCCTTCCTAATTTCCGAATCAACAAGAAAGCGGCCATTCAAAAATGATAGGAGCAGACGTTTTTGTATCGGAGGCGCAATTCCAACACCCTTGGAGACAAGAATGGCATAGAGCGGGGCAAAATCTCTGAAAGTGGACTCCGACTCGTCGCCAGACTGGCGCGGCAACCGGCTGTCCAACCACATGCGAACGGTATCGGGCAAGGTGCCCGCGGCCAATTCGGAAAGAATCACGCAATAATCGTTGAGCGACTGCGTTACTTCTGATTTCCATTCTTCCTTGGTAATTAAATCGGGAACAACCTCTTGAAGGCAATACAAACTCTCTATCCAGTGACTGCCGCGATACCCCTTCCCGACCCTTCTCAACTCCGCCTCGCTTATAATATTGTATCGCAAAATATTTCTGACAAAATTTTGATAGCCGCGATTTATGCCATTGCACGGCAGGGCTGTGTCCGAGACGCCGTAAGAAAGAATGCGTTTCGTCAGGGTATAGAAAGTCGGTTCGTCCAGTTCGGCAGACTCACTGATCATGCCGTTTTCGCCCGCGCAAGAAATAAAATACCTTCTGATTTTTCCTTTGGGAGGAGCATTGAGTTCATATCCTGCGCCTATGGAAGCTGGCCGCGGATTTTCTTGGAACGACCAGTAAAACTCCGGGAGAGCTATGAAGATATCTTCGCGTTGCGGTTCGGTTTCCTGGGCTTGGCACAGCGCAGACGTCAGCAGCAACAAAACAGCGGCACGAAGCATTTGTGTCTCCCTTTTTCAAGGTACAGCCAAACTGGCTATATAATACGCCCAGAAAATGACCGTGGCAAGCCGCTCACTAAACTTTCCCTCAAAGACATTCTTAGGGGAAGGGTATGACTCTGTCTGGAGAGGCCCACCCCAAGAAAGTCTTCTGAAAGGAATTGGCGGAGCCGCGAAAGCATGGTCTTTTATTTATAATAGGAGGTTAAATAAAAGTTTCGCGGCGAGCCCATAGGCGCCTGCCTGCCGGCACCTGTCTGCCGACAGGCAGAGGCAGGGGCTCTATCCGCTGGGATAGAGAACCGCCGGTCCTTACAGGAGACTTTCTTGGGGGTGGGGGCGGAGGGGCGCACAATGTGGTATAATAAAATTGTTATGGCAGCAACAATTATATCGTTCGTCTTAATCGGTCTTGGGTTGTTTGGCGTTTTCTTGCCGCTTTTGCCCGGAGTTCCTCTCGCTTGGCTAGGCATGCTTATTTATGCCTACTTTACGGACTTTCAAGCGATTTCTTTGACTGCGGTTCTGGTTTTTTTAGGGTTGACGCTATTAACAATTTTAGTTGATTTTATCGCACCAATACTGGGAGCTAAAAAATATAAAGCAAGTAAGGAAGGAATTGTCGGCGCTTCTCTTGGTCTGTTTTTTGGCATTTTTATTTTTGGCCCCGTAGGCGTTATGCTCGGCCCGTTAGTTGGGGCATTTATTGGAGAAATTATTTCCGGCAAAAGGCATCAGGACGCAATCCGGCCGGCGTTGGGAACTTTTATAGGATTTTTGTTAAGCGCTGTTATAAAATTAGCCGTAATTTTGGCAATTCTCGGCGTTTTAATCGCCGCCGTTTTCTAAAACGCATTTGCATTATTTTGCTGTCATTCGCATTCCCTGCCTGCCGGCAGGTTTGCGATTACTCCTGTTAGAGCTTTAAGTATCGCCGGACGGCTACTGCCGCCGACGGACACTATGTATGGGCCGTTGATGAATTTATTGGCGGCGCCAACAAGCCGCATAATGCCAATTTCTTCGCGATTTGAATAAATAACCAAGCGGACGGTGTTAAACGTCACTAAAACCGCCACTAGAGCAAGAAAAATTGTCACAGCCGTGCCGACGTTCTTGGCGGTGTCAATAATGCGTGCCAAACGGTCAATTGCGACTTTATTTTGGCCATAAGTAACGTTTTCAATGACATTCAACAGGCTTGGATCCTTGAGGTATTCGGCAATTGTTGAATATTGGCTTGGGTTTTGGGCCTTGATGTTTAGGGATGCCAAAAGCGGGTTGGCTTGCAATTCCTCCAACGCTTGAGTGATTGTGGGGTCATCACGATGATTGTCCTTAAAAATGTCCAACGCCTTATCCTGCGAAACATAGTCAACCGCCTTCACTTCGGTGAATGACTCAAGCGATTTTTCCAGCTTTAATATATTGTCTTCGGCAACGTTGCTTTTGAAATAAACGCTTATATCAATTTTGTCTTGCAAGGACGCGGTCGCCGATTGCGCGATTGTTCCGAAAATCACCAATCCGTTAAAAACTAAAAGCGCCAACACCATCACGGCAACGGTGGCAACCGACAACAGGGCATTTCGTGAAAAATTTTGAAAACCGAATTTTAAAATTCTAAATAATGTAGTGGCCATTTGGGTCGTCTTTGATTACCTTGCCATTATCTAATGTTATCACGCGTTTGTGAACTGTGTTTATAATGTCTTTGTTGTGAGTGGCCAAAACTAAAGTCGTGCCCAATTCGTTGATTTTTAACAAAAGATTAATGATGTCTTGCGCGTTATGGTAGTCCAGATTGCCGGTCGGCTCATCGGCAATTACCACTGACGGCCGGTGAACCATGGCGCGGGCAATCGCCACTCTTTGTTTCATACCGCCGGACAGCTCGTGCGGAAAGTTGTTCTGCTTGTCGGCCAATCCCACTAAATCAAGCATCTGCGGCACCAGCTCTTCTATTTCGGGCTGCGGGCGGCCTTCAACCTCCAACGCAAAAGCCACGTTTTCATAAGCGGTTTTGGTCGGAAGAAGCTTAAAGTCTTGAAAAACAATACCAATCTGATGGCGAAGGGACGGCAATTCTTTTGGGCCAAGCTTGTTTACTTCGTGCGTGCCAAAAACCACCCTGCCCTTAACCGGCTTTTCCTCACCGATAAGCAGTTTAATAATAGTTGACTTACCGGCGCCGGATCTACCGACAATAGAGACAAATTCGCCGGGGGAAATCTTAAAATTGACATCGTCCAGCACTACCTGGCCGTTGTACGACTTGGAAACATTATGAAAAGCAATCATGGAGTAATCTAGAATAATACAAATCTACTAATGCATGCCAATCCACCAATACGCGAATTCGTTGATTAGTATTATACCTTTATAATTGTAACTCGGACTCTATGAACTTATCCAGATCCCCTTCTAAAACCTTTTCCGGTTGAGAGGACTGCGTGCCCGTGCGGTGGTCTTTGACCATTTTGTACGGGTTAAGCACGTAAGAGCGTATCTGATTGCCCCACTCTGGCTTAACCTTAGTCCGCAAGTCAGAAAGCTGCTGTTTCCGTTGAGCGATCATTAAAGCCATTAGTTTTGATTTTAGAAGAGCCATCGCCTTCTCTTTATTTTGCGGCTGTGAACGTTCTTGTTGCGAACCGGCGCTGATTCCCGTCGGTAAATGGACAATTCTTACCGCGGTTTCCCGCTTATTAACGTTCTGGCCTCCGGGCCCGCTGGAGCGTGACAATTCCACCTTTAAATCCTCCGGCGGGATCACTAATTTTTTATGTTCAACGTCCGGCAAAATTGGAACGATTTCTATTAAGGCGAAAGATGTGTGCCGCAACTGTTTTGAAGAAAAAGGCGAAATTCGCACCAACCGATGCACTCCCATTTCATTTTTGAGCGTACCGTACACAAAATCGCCGTGAATTTCCATACCGCGGTCCTCGGTTACTAAAACTTTCCAGCCGCGTTTTTGGGCGTACTTAAAATACATACGAAAAAGCATATCCGCCCAATCTTTAGCATCTTCGCCGCCCACGCCGGCGTAAACCATCAGGTGGGCCGGCCCTTGATCGTATTTTCCTGTAAGAGGTTTAAACATGAGCCGATGGTCGGATTTGGACCGACGACCTACTCTTTACGAAAGAGTTGCTCTACCACTGAGCTACATCGGCGTTTGTCTTACATTACCCGATTCAAACGTTTTTTTCAATTTGCGATTTTTTGAGCGTTTTTAAGATACAGAGTCCGAGTACGAATAGAGTTGTGGATGTCGCGGCTGAAAACATGCAATAGAGGCATACGGCGTGAAGTATGAAAAGCTGGACATAAACAAACCACAACGTGGCAAGGAAACCAAAGGGTGTAAGCAAGACCATCACCCAAAGCAATCCGTCTTTCCTGCGACTAAGATACATAAGCGTAACGAGAAAAACGGAAGCGTAAAACAGCGACCCAAAGAGCGCCACGGGAATGCCGGCAACAACCGAATAGGGGCTAGAGAGAACCGTTTCGCAGCCCTCCAGTAGAGAGCATGGGACAGGAGTGCCAAGAAAATGCTTGGCTGTGAGGTATGTTGAGTCCGCAAAACCCGCCAACGACAACAAAAGAAACGCTAACGCGATTCCTTTATAACTCCGAGGCGAGGGCTTGGGCGACAATGGCTCTGAATTCATCATAGCTCTGTGGGTTTTGAATTTTCCTGCCGTTTAAGAAAAAGCTGGGGGTATAATTTACTCCTGACTTAATCCCGCTCTCGTAATCACTTTCAACTCTTTGGGCGACTTCCGGAGAAACAAGGTCGGCTTTGAACTTATACATATCAAGGCCCAAAGAAACGGCGTAATTGGTAAATAGCGTTTCGGCATCTTTTGATTCGGCCCAGATTCGCTGGCTGTCAAAAATTTTGTCGTGCATTTCCCAGAACTTTCCCTGCTTTCCTGCGGCCTCCGCGGCGTATGATGCTAAATTGGCATTTGCGTGAATTTGGCGCAATGGAAAATACCTATAAACAAACCTGATATCGCTGCCAAGATCTTGAACAAGCCGCTTTACCAACGGATAATAAGCCGCGCAAGCGGGGCACTGAAAATCGCTGTACTCAACAAATGTAACGCGCCCATTCGGATTTCCTTCTACCCAGTCTTGGTCAGAAACCGTGCCAATTAAAGAACCGATTTGGTTCGCGCCTTTCGCGCCAAAACCAATAACAAGAACCATCCCAATGGCAATTATGGCAATGACGACTCCTCCAATGATAATATCGTTGTATTTTTTCATATTATAAAATCTATACCTATAATAATCTTATACTGCGGTGCTGGCAAATTCTGGAGCGAGATACCGGAATCGAACCGGCGCCCCAACCTTGCCCGGTGCTACAAGAAAGATTGCTCGCTAGAGCGAGAGACGGGAATCGAACCCGCATTTTATCCTTGGGAAGGATATGTACTACCACTGTACTACTCTCGCAAATAATCTTTCTTGTAGCTACCGGGCTTGGGAACCTGCCTGCCGGCAGGCAGGGGTTGTGTACTGCCACTATACTAATCTCGCAATTATCAGCGTAAAACCACGCTGGTCTTATCTTTATCCCAAGAGAATTCAATTGTCAAAATCGTTATATTGGCCATCTTGACGGCTTCGGCCAACCAGTTGTCCAAGCTACTTTTTTCCTCTGCCAGTCGATCTCCCAAAATTTCACGATAGGCTTTTGGCACAAGCACCAAATCTGTAAATTCCGCCAAACTTACGCCGTATAAAGCCTGGGCGGCATCTTCTAAGTCCCTTTTATCTTCGGCGCGAATGCCTACTTTCTCATCCACGGCGCCCGCCAGTCCGTTGCCAACCTGTTTTTCCAGTTCCTGCCGTATTAAAGTTTTTTCTATCAAGTCATTGAGCGCCGCGCGCCTCAAGTCTTTGTGGAAGTCCGGGCTTTCCAGAATAGTTTTATTGCTAACAGTCATTACCGAGGCGTAATACTGATAAGCCAGGTCAAATTCTTCGTTTAGCGCCCGGGCGCTGATAATAGTACCATTAACCAACGCCACCGGATAATAACCAAGGCGGTCAAAATAATACACGCCAAGGCCGACAAAAATGATTATCAAAAAAGTTATGAAAAATTTGTTTAAGGACATTATTGTATTTTAATTAATTTTTCGCCCGGCTTTTTATAATCAAACTTGGCTTTAAACTCCTTGATAAGATTTTCCGGCTTGGAAAAATAGTTAATATCGCTTTGAAGCTGTTCGTTTTCCTATCAAGGTTAACACTCACTCGGCTATCATCAACAATAATACGGAAAAGCTGCGCGCTCATCACCCCCAAAATAGCCACCGCAATACCCCAAACCACCATCTTCATATATTAATTTTAACCCGCTTTGCCAAGCTTTTCCAACTTGTTGAGGTTACCTCTATTCCTCCCCCAACAATATCTTCTCGGGAACCGGCAGTTCCTTGCCCAGCGAGCTCGGACTACCTAGGGGCTCGGCGAGCCATTTTCAATTAACGAGCTATTATAATTGAAAAACCCCGCCCTTTCAGGGCTTGCTGGCGCGCCTCCGCCACTTTCCCTCAAAGACATTCTTGGGGGAGGGCTGTAACTCTGGCGGCAAG
>Ga0075891_129_pt1 | contig 6761 bp, 3 predicted proteins | sample RifGroA1_FD_68314 | JGI IMG/M metagenome (GOLD analysis project Ga0075891, IMG submission 68314) | Parcubacteria bacterium GW2011_GWA1_47_9
AAATGGCGGCCTGTTTTTGATTGATAAGTTCCCAAACTTTCATCGATGACTTTTGTTTTCCATCCGCGGCTTTCGGCAAACCTCCTATACATTTCATAAAGCATTGAAGTCCAATCTTCGGCATCGTCTCCGCCAACACCCGCGTAAACGGAAAGCAAACAATTCTGCTTGTCATATTTTCCCGTGAATAATTGTTCAACTTCAATCCTTTTCAACCTCCTGCCAATTGAAGCGATAATTTCTTCATGCTGGCTAACCCACTCTTTCCCCATTGAAAGTGCTTCGCTAACACAAATTTCCTCATCAATCAACTCTTTTTCAATTTCGTCATAACGATTGATTAAATCGCGAAGCTTGCCGGCTTCTTTATTTTTTTCCTCCGCCAATTGGCGATTCCGTTCACCAGAACTCCATAAATCTGGGTTTGTTAATTCGATTTCAATTTCTCTTATATGCCCTTTTTTTTCTTCTATATCAATCCGCTTTCCAAGATGTTGAACCCGCTCCCGAAGTTCTTTCAATTTTTGAAGCAAATTATCTTTCATAATATATTTATATTTTAAGTTTTTTTAAATATTTTTTAAAACCCTTTTTAACTTCAGGGTGTTTTAAAGCAAAATCAACAGTAGCTTTAAGATATCCTAATTTGCTTCCGCAGTCGTATCTTTTCCCATCAAATTTATAACCGTAAATCGGCCGCTTTTTTAATAAAGATTTCAAAGCGTCAGCCAACTTAAGTTCGCCTTTTTCTATTTGCTTAATCTTTTTCAATTCCTCAAAAACTTCGGGAATGAGAATATATTTGCCGACAATAGTTAAATTTGACGGCGCTTCTTTAGGATTTGGTTTTTCAATAATGTCTTGAATTTCAAAAATTCGTTCGGAAATTTTAATTGCTTTAACAACACCATAATGTTTGACTTCCCATCTCGGCATTTCTTCAAGAGCGATTACGCAATCGTTATATTTTTCAAAAATTTTAATCATTTGTGAAAGACAAGGCGTTTTACTATCAATAACATCATCTCCAAAAAGAACCGCTATTGGTTCATTATTGATTAAATGATTGGCGCAAAGCAAAGCATCGCCATCGCCTTTGGGAGATTTTTGTCTAACATAAGCAAAATTTGCCAACTCGGAAATTGCCCTTACTCTTTTAAAAACATCTTTTTTATTTTTTTGGAGTAAGCTGGATTCTAATTCCGGCGCGTAATCAAAATGATCTTCAATCGCTCGCTTGCCTCGACCGGTAACAAAAATAATATCTGTAATTCCGGATTTAACCGCTTCTTCAACTAAATACTGAATTACCGGCTTATCAATAATCGGCAACATTTCTTTTGGTTGGGCTTTGGTGGCCGGTAAAAACCTCGTTCCCAAACCGGCAACCGGCAATACGGCAATCTTAACGGGGTTGACTTTCATATACTAGTAGTCTAAATTAATTCTTAATGTTTGTTAACCAAAAGGTTCAAGAAATCAGTTACGCCTTAATTAGGGTTGCCGCGTACATTCGTCGGCAGGATTTACGGCAAAGGATTGAGCGGTTGGCTTTCCAGCTCCTGGAAGACGTTGCCGGACAAGGTTTTGAAAGCGCGCTTAGAACATCCGCCAGTTTGGAACTTTTGATAAACCTCGGAAAAAACATATATGAGATAGAGCCGGTTAATGCCAAAATCATTACTGGAGAGGTGGAAACGCTGAATGCGGCAATGCGGCAATTGATTGGTTTGGGGGAAATGCCGAATTTTGGCGAAATGTTTTCCAAACCGCCAGCGGTCATTTCCGGCAGTGGTTGGTCCGGCAATGATTCGGCAAGTCAGCCTCAAGATAAGCGGGATAATGCGGCAGAAAGCGGCAATGGCATCAATGGCACAATTCGGCAATCGGCAATCTTGGAAAAAATTCGGCAAACGGAAAATCGGCAAGTTCAGCTAAAGGACCTACTTGCCGCATTCCCAGAGGTAAGCGAAAGAACTATGCGTTATGACCTTCAAGGGCTTTGTAATCAAGGTCTTTTGGAGCGGATAGGCAGTAGCGGCCCGGGAAGCTATTACGCCCTTAAGTAACAGACGCAGGGCTCCCTCGTTATAAATTATGTAGTGACTTCGGGTGAGGCTGGGTCATGAGATTGGCTTATATTCAGCCCTCCCCGTTTTGGGAGAGTTTTTTTATCCCTCACGATATAAAACAGCCCCGCCTCATCGCCTGCCTGCCGGCAGGCAGGGCGGGCAGGCCCAGCTACAGTACACAAGATATCAAGGTTGGCTTTCTATCAGGGTCGATTCTCTATCACATGAGTGTAGGAGGATGATGGGGGCAATAAATCAAAATTACTAAGTAAAAAACAAACAAAAACATTACAAAATTTATGGGAAACATAACAAAGAAAATCACATCGGTTTTGCTTTCAGCAACGACCGTTGTATGGCTTTCTGGTTCCTCTGTATTACTCCCGGTTGTCGCTAACGCGCAATCAACGGATTTGCAGTCCCAGATTAATGCCTTGTTAGCCCAGATCGCTGCCCTGCAAGCCCAATTGGCTGCCGCTGGTGGCGCTTCAGCTGCGTGCACTTTCACTAACGACCTCACCGTTGGTTCAAAGGGCGCTGCGGTTAAGTGCTTACAGCAGTACCTTAATGGAGCTGGCGGAGCGAAAGTTGCAGCGAGTGGAGTCGGTTCAGCGGGAAGTGAAACCGAATATTTCGGTTCATTGACCGCCGCAGCCGTTGCTAAATGGCAAGCCGCAAACGGAGTTTCTCCAACGGCCGGTTATTTCGGCGCGAGGTCTCGCGCTAAATATTCCGTGCTCGTCGCGGGAGCTCCAGCGCCAGCACCAGCTCCGGGCCCAGTAGTGGGCGGTTCTGGATTGACCGTAACGTTGGCGCCTGATCAACCAGCCTCCGGATTATTCGGCGAATCTTTTGCCAGCCGAGCCTTCACGAAATTAAAGTTCACAGCATCATCTGACGGTGATGTTAGTGTTAAAGCTTTACTCGTTGAAAGGACGGGACAAGGCGCCGACGCCGCTTTCAATGGAGTAATTCCTTTGGATGACGACGGAATCCGCTTTGGCACAGCCAAGACTTTCAGCTCTGACCATCGCCTTCGACTTACTGAAAAGTTTGTCGTGAAGGCTGGACAGACAAGGACTATCACCATCGCCGGTGATTCCGACAACAACCAAGATGCCTACAACGGCCAATTGGTTTCTTTGAGTTTGGTTGGTGTTGAAGTAGATGGAAGCGCGGCAATTAATGCCAGCTATCCTATGGTTGGCGCGACTCACACTGTAAACAGCACGTTGGCCATCGGTGCATTGACTCTTGCTAAAGGATCATATGACCCAGGTTCCGGTTTAACAGAAGAAATTGGCACCACGAGTTATATTTTCAGCGGCTTGAGACTAACCGCGGGCACCAACGAAAATGTTTTAGTGAAGTCCATTCAATTCAACCAATCCGGTTCAGCTAGTATCACTGACCTCGCTAACGTGAAAGTTGTCTTAGATGGCACAACTTATGACACTACTGTCAGCTCTGATGGCAAATACTTCACCGCCAACTTTGGCAGTGGCCTTCAGATTGATAAGGGTCTCAATAAAGAGTTGTACATCAAGGGTGACGTCACTGGCGGTTCGGCCCGCACGGTTGACTTTGACCTGTACCGCTATGCCGATTTACAGGTTAAGGGTCTAACATACGGCTATGAATTATTGCCGTCTGCAACCGAGACCACGGCTGATAACGATGATGACAGCGAGTTCCAGACTGCGGAACCTCGTTACGATGCTTCGCAAGTCTATATCAATGCCGGCACAATCACTGCGCAAAACGCTCCGGCGGTTGGCGCTCAAAACATCGCTGTTAACCTTTCAAACCAGTCATTAGGTGGTTTGTTGGTTGACGTCAAGGGTGAAGATATCACCGTCGCGTCAATGAACTTTGACATGAGCATCACTAAAGATGCCGGTGATTCAGTTGATACAAACGATGTCACCAATATTACTTTGGTTCGTGAAGACGGCGTGGTAGTGGCAGGTCCGGTTGATGGTGTTGCCGCTGGCGATAATGCCGTTCGGTTCACCGACACCGTAACCTTCAAACCCGGTAGAACGGTTTATACTCTTAAGGGTAAGATTGGAACGGACATAGGCAGCAACGACACAATCGTTGCTTCCACCACTCCAAGCGTTGATTGGGCTACCGTTCGTGGCGTAACCTCCGGCGTGACTATCACTCCGAGTCCGGCCAGCGCGGTAACAATGAGCACAATGACTGCCAAGGCAGCCGCTTTGACTGTCAGTTTGACTCCCGACACCCAGAGTAATGCCAGCACGACCGGTCAAACGGTTGTCGCGGGTACAAGCAATTATCTGTTCACCACGTATGTATTGGACGCTAGCGGTTCTGGCGAAGACGTTAGGGTTACCAGCTTAAAGCTGGTACTGACAGCCAGTTCGTCCAATACGGCCGATGACTTGACTAATTGCCAACTGTACAAAGATTCTACCGTTCTCAATACCGGCAGTAATATTGTTAATCCATCCAACAGCGATGCGGCTGGCGGAGTTGAAAAAACATTCAGCTTAGACACCAGCTTAATAATCGCGAAAGGAACAATTCAGAAGTTGGATATAAAGTGCAATATCGTTTCCGGCGCTAACGGCAGTGGTCAATGGCAGTGGGGCGTTACTGATGTAGACGCTTCGCTCAATGCAACCGGCGTAACATCCGGCCAGACTGTTGACGGCTCCGATTCTATTTCCGGAACCGACGCTGGACGTGTTATTGCGGTTGCCACAAGCGGCACACTCGCCTATGCTACCGATCCTTCAAGCCCGTCTCTGAAATGGGCTCAAGCGGGATCTGCTGACAACACAATGGCCGTGTTCAGGTTCAATGCTACAAACGAGGACATTCGCATTGACAAGATTGGTCTCCAGATGGCTACTTCAACGCTTTCGTCAGCTACGATGGCGTCAAACAGCCCATCCGACCTTTCTAAGGTCACTGTTTGGGATGGCGCAACAAAGGTAGGTGAAGCGGTATTCTCGTCAACCGACTATGCTACCGCGACTCTTAACCTTGCTAGCGCTGTTGTCGTGCCTAAGAACGGTCAAAAGTTATTGACTGTTAAGGCCGATGTTGCTGGTATTTATACCAGCGGTCCGGCGCGCCCAGGCCACTTGGTCTTGGTTAACTACGACGCCAGCAGTTCTAGTAACTGCGCCGGCGGCGTTAACACAAGTTGCCAGAGAGGCGCTGTAGGCGTTGGTATGTCTTCCGGTGTGGCGGTTGGTTCGGGCGGATCCGATTCCGCAACCAACGGTGCTCGCATCGCGAGAGCAGTTCCGGCAGTTGTCAAAGTGGCACTAGCCAGCACGAAGTTCAGCAATACAACTGGCCAGTCCTTATATCGGTTTAAAGTTAGCGCCCCAGCGGGCACTAATGGTGTAAGCTTGTACAAGTTTGGCTTCAATATTGCCACCAACACATCAAGCGTTACTGAATTGCCTGATGTTGACGGTGGTGGCGTTGATCCTACGTTCAGCAGTGACTTCCGAGTTACTAACATCAAGCTTTATTGCTACTCCGATTCCGGCTTCAGCGTTCCTTCTTGCGGTTCTTGGGACAATTCCGGTCTTTTGAACCAAGGTGGGTTTGGCGTGATGACCGGCAACGCTGCCGACGTTGGTCCGACGGCAACATCAACTGATACCGATGACTTGGTAAACCAAGATGATCCCGACCTGGATTTTGATGTGTTCTTCAATCCGGTTGATAGCACGCTAGGTTCAACGCAGGAAGCCATTAGGGTTCCGGCTGGCGAGACTCGCTATTTTGTCTTGAAGGCAGACATTACCGGCGCTTCTTCTACGCCTACTATCGCTGTGAAGATGAACGGTGATGCTACTTTGGCGGGTCTGAATAACAGCGTCGAGGAAGGCCTAGTTGATGGCGATCTTTTGGATTACACCACCAACGGCGATAACTGGAACACTGGTCGCTACGTCTTTGCCACAGCCGCTTCCCAAGTGGACGCGTGGGATGACGATCAGTTCATTTGGTCTGGTAATTCTACAAATACCACCCAAGATGTTGCTGATTACGACTGGTTCAACGGTTATCAAGTTCCCGGGTTGTCTAATACTGACATTGGCGAAAGCGAAACTCTGACTTTGCAGTAAAGTTTCTTGAGGACTTTATTGTAGGAAACTTTCCGCCCCCCGATGTACATCGGGGGGCGGATTGTTTTTGGGGAAAATTTGCCGTATTATGAACGGGATGAAAAAGAAAATCATTTTTATTGTTCCTTTGGCGCTGTTGGTAATTGGCGCCGGGGTCTGGTTTTCTGTTAAAACCAAAGAAGCGCGGATAGGAAACTATCGCGGCGAACCAATAGAAGAAATTGGCAATGATCCCTCTATTAAAAATTTCCCGCCCGCGGCAGTGGAAAAAAATCAAAACCGGCTGAAAGAACTGGCGGCTACTCTCCGTAAAGATCCAAAGTTTTGGAATGCCTGGATGGAAGTCGGCCAATTAAAGAAGTTTTTCAACAATTACAAAGGCGCAGTTGATGCTTACGAATATGTAAAGGTCAACAGTCCGGAGGATCCGTTGGTTTATTACAACCTTGCAAATCTTTACGGCGCATATTTGGGCGATTATCCGAAAGCCGAAGAGTATTATTTAAAGGCGGTTAGCTATGGACCGAATGAGGAATATATTTATCTGGGCTTTGCGGAATTTTATCGCGAT
>Ga0075891_132_pt1 | contig 5698 bp, 4 predicted proteins | sample RifGroA1_FD_68314 | JGI IMG/M metagenome (GOLD analysis project Ga0075891, IMG submission 68314) | Parcubacteria bacterium GW2011_GWA1_47_9
ATCCTCGGGTTCGAATATCTGGTTATTTGATGCCATCCAGAATGATTCACTCAATCGAGGATGTATTGCGATCGCCTGAATGGGTACCGAGCGCGCCGGAATGGGAGTTTGAAAGTCCTGCCATGATTCGCCGTTATTATACGTTTCAATGAGGCCATAGTCGGTCGCAAGCATGAGTGACCCGCGCGCCCCATGATAACGCATATCGTTAACTTCTGAAATACCGTTTCCATTTATTTCAATCTCCGGCTGTGCTATCCATGATAGTCCTCCCGATACCGTTGAGTAAATTCCCCGTTCATTACCAAGCGCCCAAAAAGTATTCGGCGCCGTCGGACTGGTTTCGAGCCGAACAATTCCTTCCCGAAGTCGCGAGATAACCCCCCATGCTTTGTTTGTTCCGCCATCTCGCGTTTCAAAAAAACCGCCATCCCCGCCTGCAAGAACAATGTGTTTTTCGTCCGTGAAGTCGACTGCCAACCCGAATATTCCATATCTCTCGAGCGATGTTGTATAAATTTCACGCGACCCGGTCTCGACGAGCCGGATTACTCGCCCACGGCCTTTTTGAAACACAGCAAGATATAATGTATCTCCAGTGCCATTTTGCGCGATATCGTAAATACTTGCCTGCGAGTCGAGAATACCGTCTGGATCCTGAACGCGCTCAAATAGTTGTGATCCCGTATCCAGGACCCATAATCCCTGCCCTTCAGTGCCAACATAAAGTTTCGACGTGTCGCCGCGCTTAAATTCAAAAACAGTCGGCATAATTCCTTCGGATCCGCTGACCGCACTCCATTCAACACCGCCATCGTGCGATACGAATATTCCATCAGTTTCTGTTTTTTCGTCCGTTTGTCCCTGTTTTACTTCTTCTTTTTGCCTAGGTTGTGACATTAAAACGACAAGCGTTACCGAGGCAACAATAAGACCAATCCCCGCGATTGCAAGAAATATCTTTACGGAAACAGGAAGCTTCTTTCTATGTTCTTGAGGTAATTCCATAAAATTCTTCGATGGCCTGAACGCTGATGCGTTTTTGAGATAACCGCGTATATCGCGCGAGATCTTTCCAAATACGTTGTGGAACTTTTCCTGTCTTGCGCGTTTGCCGTCGGAGTTCATCTCTAAGCCATTTCACTTCCTGGATTACCGTACTGCTGTCTTTTTGAGAAAAGAACGGAAAACGCGCTAGGCGGGAAAGAAGCGTTTCTGGGATGTTGCTCGAATCCGCGAGAAGAAAGAAAAATGAAGTTTCCGGCGTTTCTTCGAGAAGCTTAAGAAATGCTTGCGCCGCTTCTTTCGTCATACAGTCCGCCTGCCGCACAATAAATACCTGTCTGCCAGCAAGCGTTGCGCGGTGTTTAATTTCATGAACATCGGAAATCCCGATTGGCCTTGTTTCGCCGTATTGGTATGTAAACCGGGGCGCAATTGCAAAAAGCGCATCTTGGAGAAAAGCTTCGCGACCCTCTTCGTCGGAACCAAAAAGAAAATTTGCCTTCGAGAAAGGGCGGTTTTCCATTTTCCTATTGTATCATCGTTTTGTTAAAATACTGCGTTTATATGTATCAAGGTGTTCAAGGGCTTTTCCACACCCTCGGACAACACATAGGTGCGCCTCTTCGGCTACATGTGCGGGCACGCCTGTTGCACGGTAGACAAGTTCATCGATATTTCGGAGCAGAGAGCCCCCGCCAGTCATGGTGATTCCGGTCGAACTGATATCCGCGGCCAGTTCAGGGGGGGTATCCTGCAGTACGTTTTTGATGGCTTTTATTATATCGCCAAGCGGTTCCCTGATTGCCTCAACAATTTCATTGGTCTTAATTTCCGCGGTTCTTGGCAAACCCGTCAAGAAATCCCGCCCTTTCACGGTGTAAGAGAGTTCGTCTTTTATAGCAACCGCTGAACCAATTTCGATTTTTACATCTTCGGCGGTGCGATCTCCAATAGCAAGATTAAATTTTTCTTTTATATAGTCTGCAACCGCTTGGTCAATTTTGTTTCCCGCAACTTTTGCCGACGTAGAAGCAACAATTCCCCCGAGCGAAATAACGGCCGCATCGGTCGTCCCACCGCCAATATCAACAACCATGTGACCACGCGCTTCGCTGATAGGAATCCCCGCGCCGATCGCCGCAAGGATTGGTTCCTTCACGACATAAGCGGCTCTTGCCCCCGCTTTCAGCGCCGCTTCAACAACTGCGCGGCGCTCGGTAGACGTTACGCCTGCGGGAACCGAAACCATAACTTCAGGTTTAAAAATTCGAGGTCCCGGGAGCGCTTTATGAATAAAATATCTTAACATCGCTTCCGTGACGCGGTAATCCGCAATGACGCCGTCTTTGAGCGGTCGATACGCAGCAATACTTTCGGGAGTACGTCCGATCATTTCTTTTGCCTCGTCCCCTACCGCAAGCACCATGTTGTTGAGAACAGAAAGCGCAACAACCGATGGTTCGTTAAGCACTACCCCCTTTTTGGGTACAAAAACAAGCGTGTTTGCCGTTCCAAGATCAATGCCAAGTTTTTTAGTAAACAACCCCATAGTGTCATTACCTTACGATTTTTTAGGTTGTTTTTCAACCCGCGCGCCGGCGAACCACTTGAGCGCCAAGACGGCGAAGGCGCGTATCAATTTTTTCGTATCCGCGATCAATATGTTCAATGCCTGAAATGACTGATTTTCCTCTCGCGGTAAGTGCAACAACAAGGTGTGCAAGCCCGGCGCGGATATCTGGTACAGATATCGCGGCCCCCTTCAAACGAGTGGGACCATGAATGACAATGCTGTGGGAATAGCCGCCACCCGCGAATCGACAAGGGTTTTTGATGCAACGCTCCACGACCTCGATGCGTGCACCCAGCCGGTTAAATTCGCTGATGTACCCAAAGCGGTCTTCGTACACCGTTTCGTGAACCGTCGAGCGTCCACGCGCAAGCATAAGAAGCACCGTGAATGGTGGCTGCCAATCAGTCATGAAACCCGGGTGAGGAGCCGTTTCAATCGCATAGGGCTTCAGTGGACCCGTTCGGAAAAAACGGATGCCATTTTTTTCAACACGATATTCCCCGCCGACTTTGCGCAAAGCGTTGAGAAATGTAATGAGATGTTTTGCCTCGGCGTCACGCACAAGAATATTTCCTTTTGTCGCAACCGCAAGGACGGCAAAAGCGGCCGCCTCCATGCGATCTGGAATGACTCGATGCTCGGTACCATGAAGTTTTTTAACGCCTTCGACGCGGATAACACGGTTAGTATCAAGTTCGATGAGCGCTCCCATTTTTTGAAGGCATGAAATAAGATCAACGACTTCGGGCTCGCCCGCCGCATTCTTGATTATTGTAATACCGTCTGCAAGAACTGAAGCAAGCAGAACAGTCTCTGTTGCGCCGACGCTGGGATAAGGAAGCGCGATAGTTGTTCCATGTAAGCGCTTGGCGCGCGCCTTATATGAATCACGCGTAACGACAATGCGTGCACCCATTTTCCGAAGCGCGGAAAGATGGAAATCGACAGGGCGCGCGCCAAGATTATCCCCCGCAACCCCATCGCGATCCCGGGGTGCGCTGAGGCGCACCCATGGCCGGTCTGCCCCGACATACGGAACTTCCGCGCGCCCCAAACGATGGAGGAGCGGGGCAATGGCTAAAACCGGTAAGCGGTTTTTACGAGAGAGCTGGGCGGCTCGAAAATTGCGAACACGCGCGGCATTTACCGTAACCGTTCCATTTCGAAAAGTTACTGTTGCGCCTACCTTGCGGAGAATTTCGGTTACTGTTTCCATTTCAATAGTGTTGGGACAGTTTGTTAGTACGACATCTTGGCCTGTTAACAAAGAAGAAATCATAATTTTCGAGAAAGCGTTCTTCGCCCCACGTACGGTCACCGATCCGTGCAATGGTTTACCTCCCGTCACCACAAAGCATTCCATGGTTTCTCTATCATACGGCTGGTTGCGCAGATGAGCAAGAACTTTTACACTCTAATCGTATGACCCGTCAACAGCGAAGACTACTCTTTTGGATCTCAACCTTTATATTTTTTATTGGGGTCACCCCCCTGCTCCTTTATTCGTTTGGTTATCGATTCTCGTTTGAGAAATTTACACTTCTCCGCGCAGGAGGAATTTCTATCCGCCCGGTTCCTGTGACTGGCGCGCAAATCTTTATTGATGGGAAACTTATGCATGAAACGAGTTTCTTGTCGCGCCGGCTTTTTCTCCAGGGCCTCACGCCTCGTCCCTATCATATTCAAGTATACAAAGAAGGTTTCTACCCATGGGAAAAAGTCTTGCGCGTTTACCCTGAACGGGTTACCGAGGTACATGCTTTCCTTGCAGAGGAGATAATCTCTCCCCCAACAACGCTCCTTGAAGGAACGTACAAATCATTCTCATTTTTCGATAACAATGAAGCGTATATTCAACTTGCCGACAACAAAAATAAAAAAATCTACTATTCGATCGGAAATGCCGAGCTTGTACAGGAAATTCCCGGTGGACAGCAATTAATCTTACCCGTGCTGCCGAATGATCTTTCCACAAAACTTTCCGCGCGAGGCGCAAAAGGTTCTTCATACGATCCTCAAGGAGAGCGAATTCTTTGGTGGAAGGGTAACCAAGTTTGGATCATGTGGCTTGCCAGCGATGCAGCGTTGCCGCTCTATACCGAAGAACGGGAAGCGCTTGTCTACACGGCGGATACACAAATCCGAGACGCTCAATTTTATCCGAGACAAGAAGCTGTTTTTATAACTTCCGGCGACTCAATTGTCATTGCCGAGCTTGACGGCCGCAGTAAGCGAAACGAATATAACTTTTACGCGGGGACCGAGCCGCAGCTTTTGATCTCACCGCAAAACGACGTTTTTTTTATTCTTGACAAGGGTATTCTTATGACGCGGCCAATTTTGTAGAGATCATTTGCGCGACTCTCCAAACATCACCGGCGCCAAGAGTGATGACTACGCTCCCCTTGCTGGCGTTTTTTTTTGCGTGCGAGAATGAGTTATCAATGGTTGCGACGTAATCGACTTGCTCGTGATGTTTTTTGACCTGTTGTACAAATATGCTCATATCAAAGCTGGGATCTTTCTCCCGCGCAGAACCGTAGACGTCGAGGAGCGCCACCGAATCTGCATCATCAAATGACGATCCAAAATCTTCAAGAAATGTTTTTGTCCGCGAATACGTATGGGGCTGAAAATATGCGATGATTTTACGTTCTGGATAGTGCTCCCGCACCGCAAAGAGCGTTGCCTGAATTTCCGTTGGATGGTGGGCATAATCATCGATAACGACAATATCATCGTTTTCTCCCGTATAAAGCTCCATGCGGCGTTTTGTACCCGCGAAATTTTTCAACGTGGCGCGCGCTTTCTCTTCGGGAATACCCAACTCGTACGCGAGCGCGATAACACCAAGCGCGTTCGTTTGATTGTGTGCGCCCCAAAGCATAAGAGAGAGCGGAGGATCGATGCACGCGCCGAAGAATATTTTTTTTGCGTTTGTTAACGGATCGACAAACGATCGCAAAGCTTTCGGGGCGACAACAATCGCGCCGTCAGGCAAACTCTGCAGCAGTTTCTGAAATACGGCACGGTATGATTCTTCTGTTGGATAAAAATCAGGGTGGTCATAATCAATATTGGTCAGCAAAAGATATTTTGGTTTGAGTGAAAGAATTTTTG
>Ga0075891_138_pt1 | contig 5593 bp, 8 predicted proteins | sample RifGroA1_FD_68314 | JGI IMG/M metagenome (GOLD analysis project Ga0075891, IMG submission 68314) | Parcubacteria bacterium GW2011_GWA1_47_9
CGCACATCGGACGGTGATGTGATCCCCGAAGAAAAATTTGGTGAGCATCTTGAGCATGTTGTGTTGCCATATTCGCAAGCATCGGCATACAAGCGTGAAGGCAAGGCGTATATGGTTGGCGCGCTCTCGCGCATGAATTTGGCAAAAGACCTTTTGCATCCGGAGACGAAAAAAACGCTCGGCGCAACTCTCGATCTTTTTCCGTCAATTGACGTGTATCGAAACAATCTTGCCCAAGCAATCGAAATTCTCCATGCGATTGACGACGGTCTTGATATTTTGAAAAATGAAAAAATTCAGCCCGAGCCCGTTGTCAAAGGGCAAAATCGCGACGCCGAAGGAGTGGGTGTGGTTGAAGCGCCGCGCGGCACTCTCTATCACAAGGTGAAGCTTTCCCCAAGCGGTATTGTAACGGGCGGAGAAGTGGTAGTGCCGACCGGACAAAATCAGCTCAACATCGAAGAAGACATCGCGCGCCTTATTGAAAGTCTCATCGAGGAAGTACCAAAAGAAAAAATGGGCGCAGAGATCGAAAAACTTATTCGCGCCTATGACCCATGCATGAGCTGTGCCGCGCACTTTTTGAAAGTGAAATGGATGTGATATACTGCAAGTGTCTAGGAATCATGATATGGACACAGACAAAACTAAAAAACTTAAAGAAATCGCCACCCAATACGGCTTGCAGTTGGTGATTCTTTTTGGTTCGCAAGCAAAAGGCGTAACTCACAAAGAAAGCGATGTTGACATAGCATACGCAGGCGCCAGACCCCTTGATATCGATTCCGAAGCTCGGCTTATTGTTGCCTTGGCGCCAATTTTTGGAACTGATCATATAGATCTTGTTGATATGCATCGCGCATCCGCGCTGATTTTGTCCGGTCGGCACTACCACTTCTCCGCCCGTTACAATACCGCTTGGGGAAAGCTTCACCTTGTGATAGAGGAATTACTGCAAACATGACGTTTGATCAGCAATTTATTGTTGCAAAACTCGACGAGTTGAGAGGGTATTCGGGAGAGCTCGATGAGCTTCTTCATTTTAGTGACGGCGAGATAATCGCCGATCAATTCAAGCTACACGCCGCGGAGCGTCTGCTACAGTTGGTCGTAGATACAATGATTGATATTAATCAGCACTTTATTCGCGAGCTCAAATTGAAAATAGGCGATGATTTTCAAAGCACTTTTTATACGCTCGGCTCACAAGATATTTTACCCACGCCGTTTGCGGAGAAAATTGCCCCAATTGTTGGCCTTCGCAATCGCATTGTGCATCGGTATGAAACACTCGATAAAAAATTATTTCTCCGTTCTCTGCGCAACAACCTCTCTGATATCGAGATATATATCAAACACATTGTTCAATATTCCGCAAAATAATCACGGAGGTATGATAAAAAATTACATGACGCGGCAAGTATATTCTGACCGCTGGTTTGCATGGACTATCGCAATTATTTTTATTGGAGCAGTTGAGCAATACAGTATTGAGCTTGACGCGACATATGGCGGAGCTACCGCAGAAGTTTTAACATCAGCGGAATCCCAAATTCCTACTGATCGTATAACTTTACGAGGTTCATACTCACGTTTCTATAAGTTCCCAAAGCAGTTTTTCAATGAATCTTCAGTGCCAACCGATCAAATCTTGAAAGTTACAGATGCGCAATATTTGAGTCTTCGCAGTATGCACAACGGGCTCGCGCCTTACACATTTACTCGCATCGAATATGATAAGCCAGTGTATGGAGCGACGACGCCCACAGGTATAAAGGTTGGGGATGCCGCGTTCCCCAAACTTAACGGCTCGCATCCGCGTTGGGAGGTAATGGCGCATGAGGGCGGTCACAACTTTTTTGGCGGTACGAGTTCATTTTACTCAACACTTGCGACACCGTATCCATTCTTGCAGGAGAGTTTTGCTGTGTTGAGCGCGTTTTATACATACCACACTATTGTGCAAAATCAGGCACAGTATGGACTTACAGACACGACAATAAAGAGTCTTCGGTACGATTTCAAAAACGGCCGCGCATACCAAAAACAACAGTACAATCTTTATATATCAAATGGAAGCCGTTTTGATATAAAAGATGTACTTACGAGTCAGGCGCTTGATTACAAAATGATCATGCTCGGTGAACAATATGGTTGGAAAAAATACAAAAAATTTACAAAGGCATTTGATTCGAACATCGAGCCAAATTTTACATTCCATAAAGATGGCGTATCTGATATTGAGCAGAGCACGTATGTAGTTGCTGCACTTGGTGTTGCATTCGGGAGGGATTTTCGTAAAGACTTCAAAGAGCTTAACTTTCCAGTTGACGGAACTCTATATGCCGATGTGTTCCAAAAAATAATTTTATATATTAATCGCTAGGATAAAAAATTAAAATGAAAATATTCATTGCCATTTCGATAATTTTATTCAATATCTTGTGCTTGTTATTACTTGCCGCGTTGCTGGTGCCAGATGTTTTTAGTGAAGGTTTTATAGGAGTGTCGCGAAATACACAAATCGCGCTTTTGGTTGTATTTTTCAGCGCACTCGTGCCAATTATTTTCGCGCTTAGTACATTTGCTCTTTCATTCAAAGAAACAGCCGGGAAGATCATGAAAAAATTACCGATGATAATTCTCGCAACTCTCTTTGTTATTGGTTTAATATTGCTATTTGCCGCACGTCCATGGGAATGTCGCGGAGATGCGTGTTCTGGTGTTGCATTCGCGACTGTACCATTGATCGTTATCGTATACGCGTTTTTCCAAAGTTTATTTGCTGTTTTGCTTTCTTATATGATACGAACAGGACGTGGCATGCTTGCACTCACGTTATTAATTTCTCTGTGTATTGTTACGTTGTCACCTTTTGTTTATATAACCGCTAAGAGCATGCAACGGGCAGCGGAAAATCGCGAACGTCTTAAAAGTGAGCAATCTTTCGAACGCGAGCTCGAGGGTGACGAAAATCTTGTCTATCCATTGGAATGAATGGCCCCTGCATGAGTTGCGCGGCGCACTTTTTGAAAGTGAAGTGGCTTTGATAATAGCTTATACTATGGTATTATAGAAAATCATGACCAGTCAGCAGCTTATCGAAAAAGTAAAAAAGACAGGAGTGCAGAAAATTGGCAAATTGCCAGTGGTAGTTTTGCCGCTCAAAGTTTGGGAAGAAATAGAAGACCATTTGGAAGATGCGCAAATAGAATCGTCGTTATTCTTGAAGAAGAAAATTGCTAAAGCGCGCCTCGAGAAAAAACTCTTTTCGGCATCTCAAGTCAAAACGATGATGAAAGTTTGATGATTTCATGGCTTATTATTTCAAGCCAGGTGCCGTCAAAGATCTCAAAAGTTTACCGAAGTCAATTCGGAAGAGAATCAACGCAATGAATTGGTCATGAAAATCCAGCGCGATCGATTTTATCACATTATGTTTCTCCCGATCGTCGGCGAGGTTGATAAAAGCTTAATTTTTAATGTAATCACCGTGCTGATTTTTCTCGGTATTTACTTTTGGCATACGCATCACGATCACAAACACAACGAAGAACTGCTCGACGAAGTCAAAAAAATCCGCGAGGAGATTGAGAAGAAATAAAAAATCGGCTGTCTCCTTGATAGCCGATTTTTTGGTTTTGCTATTGCTCGTCTTTCATCATCGTTTTCAATTGAGCTCGAAGTTCTGGCGAGTCCTCGTGCTCGTGCGATTTTGCCGCGTGTGCTACACCTGCTTCAAGCAAGTGCTCTTCTGTGCCCGACATAAACACGTCGCAATTTTTGTCGCTTGGCATAAGTCGGCAATCGAGTGATTTTCGTTGATTCATAAAATGTTTCTAGTTTTTAAGTATAATACTCTAGTTCGACCCACGTTTCGCTATAATAGCACATATTTGTCTAATCGCGTTATCGCGGTCAATGTCTGCTGGCACGCCGATGATTTTTATGCTCTTTAGTTTGTCGAGTTTGGAGAGTAGGCGCAGGTTTGCGTAGGCGTCAAAATCATGCAGCGACACGCGCGGGGCGGCGGAAAATTGCTCGAGGCCGTCAAACACGGTTATATCTTTGATGCCCATGACCGTGTCGATCACGATCATTTCTTTTGGCGCGTCCCATTCTTCGTTTGGATCAAGCGCGCGAAATTCGATTTGCGGAAACTTTTTTTGCAGTTCCGGCAAAATGCAAAGCGGCAAAGAATCCTGCTCAAGCGCGGCGTTTCCAAAAACAAAAACTGTCATATCGTCTCGTTTGCGAGTGCTATGTGGCGGAGCGTGAAGCGGCGGAGTTGAGACGCCTGCTTTTGCGTGATGACTTCGCAAGGGACGCCCCAGTGTACAGAAACAATGTCGCCCGCGCGAAGCTCATCGAGCGCAATATCGCATTCAAGCCCGCGCGTGATTTTTATAAGCTCCATGGCGCCAAGCGCTAGTTTGCCCTCGCGCATCACGAGCGGCTCGCGTTCGATTGTAATTGTTTGCCCGTCAACATTTTTTACTTTTCCCCAGCTGATGCGGCAGGAATCCATGCTTTCGAGCGTTTGCGGCTCATCTTTGTGCCCCGTGCGCTTCCATATATTGAGCACATGAAACGAATGATTTGGAACTGCGCCGCGTTCAATTTTATGTTCTATATACGAAAATGATTTTTTGCCAATGCGTTTTGGTATTTTGTGGTCGTCTATAAGATGCCGCCAGAAAACTTTTTTTTCAATTGTGTCGAGAAGCTCATTGCCAATCCAGTACGCCTCGACAACGCGCTCGTCAAATGGGTCGGCAATGTTGTTTGCATGCGCGATGTGCTGAAGATAGGGAAACATTGTTTGAAATCCTCGCAGAAGCGCTTCAAGCCCGGGGTCGGTAAAGCCATCGCGAATATAATCATACATCTCGCGATTGGCATCCGGTCCGCAATAATGAAGCCGGTTTGGCCCAAATGCGTATTTGCTGCAGCGAAGAACCCCGTCCATATTTAAATCGCGCGCGCTATGGTTTGTAATGTCGGGCTTGTCTCGGCGGCGCGTTTTGCAAAAAGAATCACAAACGCCGCGCCTACTATATAGAGCGTGGCGCTTGCAAAATCAGTCAGAGAAAAAGCGTGCGTAATAAAAAGTGCGGAAAGTATATTTGTCACAAGAGTTGCAGGAACAAGCAAAGTTGCGACGTAAGTTGCGGGAGCGTATTTGAGTGCCGTGTACCATGTGAGCACGTAGCCGCAAAGTAGCGCGCTTGTAAGAAGCGTCCACATCCATTGCGTGCCGGAAAGCGAGAAAACGGCTTCGCCTCCGCCGCGCCATGCAATAAATGCGAGTAAAATCAACGAGCCGAAAATCATGCGAGAAGCGGCAACCGTGGTACTCGAAATATCTTTGAGCGCCTTTTTAGCAATAATATTTTCAACTGCCCACAAAATGGTTGCGGCAAGTATCATGAGCTCGCCCCCGTTAAAACGAAAACCCTTAAAACCTCCGATCAAAAAATTTGCGCCAAATATCATGGCGATGCCTACAAGCTGCCACGCCGAAACTCGCTCTTTAAGAAACGGTATTGCAAGAATCATAACCCAGACAAAAAGCGTTTTGTGGATGAGCCCC
>Ga0075891_139_pt1 | contig 5113 bp, 10 predicted proteins | sample RifGroA1_FD_68314 | JGI IMG/M metagenome (GOLD analysis project Ga0075891, IMG submission 68314) | Parcubacteria bacterium GW2011_GWA1_47_9
CCCTCCGTCCTGCGAGTCGGGTGGAGGAGACAAATGCTTTGCTGACCTTCCCCCCGTTGAGGGACCGGGGGGTAAGCCGGGACCCATTGAGGGGCCGGGCTGTGGCGATGGCACATGCACTCCCCCTGAAAGCGCGGATCCTGCAGCGGCCGATTATTGTCCCATCGACTGCGGTGGACCGGCGTCCGACGGTGGCGTGCGTTCAGAGCTTGAAGACGCGGGAATCAAAATCAATAAAACCTGTATTGATCCCACAAAAAAATTATCACAGACATGCCTTGATAATCTGGGGAGAGATGCTATAGATGGGCTTAAGAAAGCTCGAGAGCAATGCAACTGCATCAGGGTGACCGGCGGCACCGAACAAGGACATTTATCGCATGGGCCCGGGATACCGACAGTTGACATTGCTTATAACCCTGACGCGGTTGACGCGCTCCGCAACACTGGTGTTCTTATCGACGCGGGCTTTGGACTAGGCGCAACCTGCGAAGACAGAAAGGGAAAAACCCTTCCCTGTGCCGGTCCCGGACCGATAGATCATATACATGTCGAATTTTAAAAAAATAATTTTGTTGTTTATCCTGCTCTCTTTTGCGCTCCCCGCATACGGAACAAGCGGCATTATTGATCTGAAGAAAATTATAAAAACAGAATGCGAGACAATTCCTGACTGCCTTCAACTTCTTTTCGAAGGAGCGGTAAAACTTGCGCTCCCTATTGCCGTTGTGTTTATCGTATGGGCAGGATTCCTGTTTGTCACTGCAATGGGCAGCCCGCAAAAACTCGAAACCGCAAAAAAGACAATAACCTGGTCAATCATTGGCCTTCTCTTTGTCGTAGGCGCGTGGGCGCTTGCGGTCGCATTCCAAAACTTCTTTAAGGAACTTTAATGGCTATCCACAGGACAGCGCTCAAAAAAACAATCATCCTCGCTATACTGGGAGGAGTTGTTCTTCTTGCATCCACAAGTAATGCCTTTGCGCAAGATCGAAGCTTTGGTCCGTTTACAAACTCCAAGGAGTTTCGAGATCTCCTCGTCAAGCTCGCAAACTTCATAAGTAAGTTTGGACTGTCTCTCGTCGCGTTTTTCCTTGTCCTTTCGGGATTCAAATTTATATCGGCGCAGGGCAATGTCCAAAAGCTCGAAAGCGCGAAAAAGATGTTTTACTGGACCGTTGTTGGCGCCATTCTCGTAGTAGGGGCCGGGGCAATAGCCAAAATAGTCATTGAATTTGGGGAGAAACTCTAACTTGCGTAAAAACGAAAGGTCGGGTATACTAAAAACGAGTTAAATATTATCAGTCAAACTATAAACTTATGAAAAGATCCCAAAAAGAGGTTTTGTCGCTTGCCCTTATTTTTTCATTGGTACTTGCCCAGGGGAATCTTCCGGAACTCAATAAGAGGCTCCTTGAGTTTGTTAACGGCGCGATCAAGGTCCTTGTTGCACTTACGGTTCTCGTCTTCATATTCGGCGTCATACGGTACATCGCGGCGGGGGGCGATCCCGAGGCGACAAAAAAAGCGAGGGGCTTTATTCTCTGGTCTGTCATCGGCTTTGCGCTTATTCTTGGCATTTGGGGAGTTGCGCGATTCTTTCTTGTAGGAATTTTTGGAGGCGACGCAACCACAATACCAACTGTCCCGTCTATACGATAAATATGTCGCGGATGGGAAAATTCCTTTTTGCGTGTTTTCTATTTCTGCTCCTTGTGGAACCAACGCTTGTATTCGCGCAAGCAACGGGAGTTGAGGGAACAACCGAGGATTACACCGGTGGAGATTCGGGGGGTTCAGGCAACCTCGGAACTCTAAACCGAACCCTGCTTGATTTCCTTAACGGCGCGATCAAGGTTCTTGTTGCGCTTACCGTTCTTGTCTTCATATTCGGCGGTCTTCATATTCGGCGTCATACGGTACATCGCGGCGGGGGGCGATCCGCAAGCGACAAAAAATGCCCGCTCTCTTATTCTTTGGGCTGTCATCGGCTTTGCGCTCATTCTTGGCATTTGGGGAGTTGCGCGATTCTTTCTTGTAGGAATTTTTGGAAGTGAGTCAACACAAATTCCCGATGTACCTACGATTCAATAAAAACACCGATCGTGACCGCGTCAGCAAAAACGCTTGAGGATATCATAAAACTTCTCACTGAAGAAATTCTTAACCCATTTATTACTCTTCTTTTCGCTGTTGCTTTTGCTGTTTTCATCTGGGGAGTCATCGACATGATCGTAAAGTCTGACAGTCCGGACGGACGGGAAAAAGGAAAACGGCATATGGTCTGGGGACTTGTGGGCGCATCTATCATGCTTGGGGTCTTTGCAATCATTAACACAATCACAGGCATATTTAAATAAAGCGGAGGATTTTTTTATTTTTCTCTAAAAACCATAGGTACGGGACGCGAGCATAACTCCCTCCAGAAAAACAAGCGCAAAAAACGAAAATAGCGTTTTTTGAAACGAAGAGTTGGGCGCGATAATTCCCGCGCCTTGCTTGAGAACCGCGGGAAGAAGAAGGTATCCAAAAAGAACGGGTGCGAAATAGTGATAGAGAAAAAGCGGACGCGCGACAAAGAAGAACGGAACGTAGTTCATAAGATACCCTACAACAAGCAACTTATAAGTATCGCTCGCCAACGATACAGAGCCGCGGGGGCGCATAAAGGTGACAATTATAACCGTGATAAGAGCGAGGAACACGCCGCCCCATAAAATTATATTTGGGGCAAGATCGATTCTTTGCCCGCCACTCCCCCACATCGCGATCGGCCTTGCGCCGAGCACCCACTCATACGGAAAAGAAGAATGAAAATGGTACGGCACCTTTCCGTGTTCCCAAAACATCGCTTGGTTATAGCGGAAAATCCCCACAACATCGAGCGGTGCCGGGTACGAAACTGGCGCGACGCTTGAGGGCGCAAAAAAAGAGAAAAAAAGAGAAAACACAAAAAAATACACGAGAACCGCGAAGGAAACAAATACAGCAAGAAAACGCAACCGCTTCTGACGCCAGAGAAGCAAAGATCCAAAAGCAACAAACCCAAGCCCCGACCACTTCACAGAAAACGCAAGTCCCGCGACCATGCCCGCAAGCAGTAAAAACGCAACCGATTGCTTTTTCTCCGCGACCAAAACAAACAGGACTCCTAGAAAGCCAAACAAAAGAAGCCAAATGTCCGGAAGAATGAGGCGGGAGTATGAGATAAAAGCGTTGTCAAGCGCAACAAAAAGCGATGCCAAAAACGCGTATGAACTTTGTTCCCAGAGATACTTCGCGCAAAAATAGATAACAACGGCAAGAAATGATCCCGCAAGCGCATGGAGAGCGCGCACCCGAACAAACGGAAACTCCCCAAAATCTTTTCCGATATCACGCAATTCCTTATACGAAAAATCACTGGTACGCGCGACCCCCGCATTGATGAGACTTGCAAGCGGCGGATGAACGTCAAAAAAAGGAATGCCGAAAATAATCTTTGAGGCAAACGTCGCGTAAACCCCCTCGTCAAATACAACCGCGGGCGGATACGAAATAAACGGAAGGCGCAACGCAAGCGCAATCAAAAAAACAAGAAATGCTCCGTAGTAATCTTTCCTCGTGAGAACCATTATGCCCGGGGCCGGACTCGAACCGGCATGCCCTATTACGGGCAAGGGATTTTAAGTCCCTCGTGTCTACCAATTTCACCACCCGGGCTTTTTACTTATCCGCCTGCGTTCCATATAATAGTATTTTTAGTAAGGAAAGAAAAGTATATTATGCGCACCGAGACCGGACAAATAAATTCCACCGAGTAACCAGCAGATTCGAGTAATTCTTTTTCTGTGCGGTCAGGGGTAGTCGAAACCCCATCTCGTCCTTGGCAAGGACGCATAATAGCCGTTATACGATGACCGCATTAGGTAAATGCCGAGGGTGGGATTTGAACCCACACGTCCTTTCGGACACAGACTTCTAAGGCCTGCGCGTATTCCATTTCGCCACCTCGGCGCAGTTGATGAGGCGCGGGAGGGACTCGAACCCTCGCATGACGGTTTTGCAGACCGTCGCGTTACCTCTTCGCCACCGCGCCCTCTTTTTCAACGAACGTGAAAGCGCACTGCGGGAGCATATTTTGACCTCAATCGGCTCCGGAGAAAATGCGCCGCTTTATTCTCCCGCATTTTAAGCGCCTTTGCAACTTGCTCCTTGTGGTCATCGGGGAAAACACTTACAAAAACATCCGCACGGGCACCGCTTTCGGCAATTTCAATATGAAGAATCGAAATAAGCACATTTACTAAAACATCAAACTCTTGTTTAAAAAAATCCGGCAACTCCTCGCGTATGAACGAGGCAAGACGCTCTCTACGCCTCTCTTTCATAGAAGAATACGAGAATGTCTCTTTCTTCAATTGATTTTGGAGCGTGCACAAGAAGCCCCCCTTCTTCACCCGAGGAAAGCTCGCGGACAGGTATTCTGTTTTTCTGGAGACTTGCAATACTCCCCTGTCCGACACTCTCTCCCTGACGCATAATTTCAAAACGGGCATCGCTCACGACACGCCCCTCCCTCACGCGCCCGCCTATAAGGCGTCCCGCGCTTGATGATCCGAAAGTTTTTAGTACAAGGAGTTTTCCTAATTCTTCTCGAACTATTTTTTTGGGAACAAGTTTTTGAAATTCTGCCTTAACCCAATCGATCGCTTCATAAATAATATCAAACATTCGTACTTCAACGTTAAAACGGACGGCAAGATCCAGGGCGCCTTTCTTTACCTTCGTGTGAAATCCCACAATAAAAGCGTGTTTTGCTGACGATATATTTTTTATATCAACCTCGGTAACCTCGCCCGCACCCCCAGCAAAGAAACTCACCGAAATTTCGGGAGGAACAACTTTTTGTATCTCGCCCAAAAGTGCTTCATAGGAACCGAGAGTATCCGCCTTTATCATTACTCCTATCTCCGAAGAAACTATTTTCTCACGTTGAATATCTGCAACCTCTGCTCTTTGAAGTTTTTCATTAACCTGTTGAATAACATCAAGTTCCTGTGGGGTTAAGGTAAAAAGATGTTTGATCGTCATATGATATTGGGCAAATGTTCTAAGGACCATTTCTTTTTTG
>Ga0075891_105_pt1 | contig 2182 bp, 3 predicted proteins | sample RifGroA1_FD_68314 | JGI IMG/M metagenome (GOLD analysis project Ga0075891, IMG submission 68314) | Parcubacteria bacterium GW2011_GWA1_47_9
GCCGCGGCGAGCATTTTGGCAAGCAATCGCCAAAATATCTTTATCTGGCGTATTTATTACTTTTTTATATACACCAATAATAAGTTGACCTGGATCGCACGCGACCCATTGACTACGAAGCCCGTCGTCGTTTCTACCTGCCGACGAAACTTCTTTTTTTGTCACGTCTCCATTGAGACCAACCGCATCGCGGCAATGAATACTTGAGATATTTTTATTGAGCGTAGTATAGGCAGATACAATAGCCCCATCCACTGCATGTCCTGGATCACACTGCGTCCATGCGTTGTCTTTCGTAACAAGATACTGCTCGTGCGCAGAAGCAAACTGCGCCCCACTTATAAAAAGAAGCGAGAAGACAACCGCAAACTCTAAAACATATTTTTTTTGCATATAAAAAGTGAACCGCTAATAATAGCTACCTTTATTATATACTTTATGCTGTCAATTGCTTTTACGGGTGTGTATAAGTATCACTTAGACATCCGATGTCTAAGTTTGAATTCATTATACCTTTTCCAATTCCTCACGCAGTGCTTTCTCTAACTCTTTACATTCTTTTTTGTTTTCTTTCAAAAAGATTCGCGCGGCGTCATAACCGTGGCCAAGTTTTATATTTTGGAAACTGTATGACGCCCCGTTTTTTTTCACTACACCCAATTTTGCCCCAAGATTTATAAGATCCGCCTCGTACGAGATACCCTCGTTGTACATAATATCAAATTCGGCGATTCGAAAAGGCGGCGCAACTTTGTTCTTAACTACTTTTGCCTTCGTGCGGCTCCCCACCACCTCTTCTCCTTTCTTGATTTGCGCAAGGCGGCGCACATCAATGCGTACCGATGAGTAAAATTTCAAGGCCTTGCCGCCCGGCGTCGTCTCCGGATTGCCAAACATTACCCCAATCTGCATGCGAATCTGGTTTATGAATATAACCGTTGTCTTCGTTTTCGCCACAATAGATGTTAATTTCCGAAGAGCGTGGCTCATGAGGCGCGCCTGCAAACCTATGTGCTGTTGTCCCATATCCCCTTCGATCTCGGCTCGGGGAGTAAGCGCAGCTACCGAATCAATCACAATGACACTCATACCGCCTGATCGCACCAAACTCTCTACGATCTCAAGCGCTTGTTCGCCCGTATCGGGCTGTGAAATGAGGAGCTCGTTGAGATTCACTCCAATCTTTTTTGCATATTCGGGGTCAAGCGCGTGCTCTGCGTCAATAAACGCGGCAACCCCGCCTTTTTTCTGGCATTCGCGGATGACATGGAGCGAAAGTGTCGTTTTCCCTGACGACTCCGGTCCAAAGATTTCAACAACGCGCCCCCGCGGAATGCCTCCAATTCCAAGCGCCCAATCAAGCGAAAAAGAACCGGTTGAGATCGCCTCAATGGGGACGCGCGGCATATGGCCAAGACGCATGAGCGATCCCTCCCCATATTTTGACTGAATCGCCTGCATTGCAAGATTTATCGCCTCCGTTCCTCTCGTAACAGCGTCATCCATTTTCTTTTCTTTCTTTGGCATGGACCTATTCTACCCCCGCACCCATTTAATGAAAAGTCCTCGTGAGACGAATGCGTAAACTACTCCACAACAATACGGCGCACCGCCCGTGCTTCGTTGCCAACCCGATTCACCACGCGGATATCAATAATATGAAATCCTCTCTGAAAGGGAAGAGATATATTGAAAAAACCTGCTTCGTCGCTGAATGTCTCATAACCATTTATCGTCACTTTCGCGCTTGGTACGGTCATCCCCTGAACCAAAACGCGATTTCCCTGTATCAGAGCGCCATCGGGCGGGGTCTCGATTGCGAGATCGGGCGTGGTAAAAATAGATGACGATTGGAAAAAAATATACCCCGAGATAATAATCGCAAGGAATGAAAAAACCATGAATGATATGCTCCGATGGCGCGGGGGGTACGCACCCGGCAAACGCAACAATAGATCCATATTAGGAGATGTAATGCTCATTTTTTTCTTCTCGACCGATAAGAACATCGCGGGGTTTTGCTCCTTCGCCGGGTCCGACAATTCCCCGTTCTTCGAGCATATCCATAAGGCGCGCGGCACGCGCGTACCCGACCTTAAGCCGACGCTGCAAAAACGATGTTGACGCTTTCTGTGCTTCCCGCACAACGGGGTACGCAGCATCATACAACTCATCGTCATCA
>Ga0075891_140_pt1 | contig 1476 bp, 3 predicted proteins | sample RifGroA1_FD_68314 | JGI IMG/M metagenome (GOLD analysis project Ga0075891, IMG submission 68314) | Parcubacteria bacterium GW2011_GWA1_47_9
TTCCTTGGCAATGCGCAGGCGCTCTGTTTCCTGGGCATCGATAATCTCTTCGGCGTATCTTTTCAGCTCGGTCTCGACCTCCTGGCGAAGGGCAACCTCTTGATCGAGAATTCCTCCGATCCATTTGGCCACGAAGAAAACACAGATAACCATCACGGGAATAAAGAGCAGGTCCACCCAGACGGCCTTCTGGACCTCTTCAAATCCTAGCGCTGGGATGGCATTTAGACATACATGGATGATGCCAATAGTGGTGGCGAGGGGCACGGCAATTCGCAACAGCCTCGCCCGCACATTCATGCCAACCATGGGGCGAAGAAGATAGCTATCAGGACCGGCGGTCATAATAAACCCTAGGCCCAGGCAACAAAAGGCCAGAACCGTGGGGAGCGCCATAGGAATGATGGCCGTGCCGTAAAGAAAGGGCACAGGTCTCAGGTAACTTAAGCCGAAGGCCAAGCCTAAAATCATAATGGCGGCGCCCAGAGTGGTCAGGGTTTTTGAAAAAAGCGCCTCCTCTTCGTGCTCCTCCAAAAGTTTGACCGTGCGCTCCTTGACCCCGCCCTTCAAAACCTCCGCCTTCTCCGTTATTTTCCGCGGAAATTATTTCGCTTTCATATCCGGCATTCTTGACCGCCCCGATTATCGCCGCTTCCGAAATTTTATCGGATTCGAACGAAACCAAGCCGCGACCGGAAGAATAATTGATCTTTGAATCAATCACTCCATTAAGTTCCGCCAGTTCTTGCGCGATTAATTTTTCGCATGATTGGCAATGCATTCCTGAAATTTTCAATTCAATTGTTTTTTTCATATTTTTGTTTGCCTCGCGCCAAATTTCGGCGCGTTGATTATCTTAATTTAAACACGCAACGTTCTCTAAAACAAATCCGAAATCCCCTCCAGCTCCGCCCGGGTGATATTTATTTTCCCTTCCTCAATCTTTAAATCGGGATTTATCGGACCGGGATTGCAACCGCCTTTTTCGGTGGCGATTTTCTCCAAGGGATAACGGTTTCCGCAGTTTCGGCACACAATTTCATCCCCTTCTTGATAGAATCCCCTTCTCTGGCCATAACAAACCTGGCAAGCGTTGGCAGCCGCCCGATAAATTCCGTTTTGATCCTTGACCGCGAAAAAATAAACCGTTTTTCCGCTCGGCATTTCCACATTAAAGAATTTCGCTTGGCCGTCATCAAGATCGGCCGCGTTAAATTGCGCTTTGCCGCCGATAAGATTCAGGCTGGTTCCGGCATCGCCTTTGAAATCGCTCTCCGGAATTTGGGAATTTTGATTATTCCTGTCCGAAAGATTAAATTTTTCATCCGGCAAAACAGAGTTCTCCGGAAAATTATTCGAATCGATTGAGCATTTCAAAAGATTTTTTATTTCATCAAACGCGCGATAGCCCGAGTAGACTTTGCCGTCGATCACGAAAGAAGGAGTTCCTTCTATTTGATCGCGAATCGGTCCGAC